>JAEEGL015925973.1_pt1 | contig 28268 bp, 20 predicted proteins | sample 9134231 | NCBI WGS metagenome assembly JAEEGL01 (sample SAMN16246548, study PRJNA631951) | gut metagenome | biome: gut microbiome; feature: rumen; material: fiber-attached | host: Bos | place: Iran: Karaj | collected 2018-10
CGGGAACGGCCTCGCGGGTGCAGAGCCAGACGCTCTTGAAATTGACGTCCATAAGCAGGTTGTACCAGTCTTCGTCCTGCTCGGTGACGGTCTTGCGGCCCATGATGCCGCCGACAACGTTCACGAGCACGTGGACAACGGGTCCGAAGGCCTCGCGGGTCTTCTCGAACAGGTTCTTCACGTCTGCCGCCTTGGTCATGTCGCCCTTCACGATGATGGCCTCTCCGCCTTCGGCTTTGATGAGACGCAGGGTCTCCTGTGCGTCCTCTTCGCTGCCGCGGTAGTTGACACAGACCTTTGCGCCTTCGCGGGCGAGTTTGATTGATACTGCGCGGCCGAGGTCGCGGGATCCGCCTGTCACGACGGCTACTTTTCCTTCAAGTTTTTTGCTCATAATGTTTTTTATTTTGTGTTGTTTTCGACGAGTGCCTCGTGCTCGATCTTGCCTCCGAAGAGGAAGACGCAGATAAGGCTGAGCGGCACCAGGGATGCGCCCATGATGAAGAACGGAGTCCAGTTGTCACCAGCGGTAAGCATGGGGATGAACAGCATGCTGAGGATGGTGCCGAGGGTTGCGGCGGCTCCGCCGAGTCCCGCGAGGGAACCGATGCTCTTGCCGGTGTACATGTCACCGGGAAGCGTCTGGATGTTGTTGATGGTGAACTGGTATCCGAAGAGGATGACGGCCATCACGGTCACGGCAACCATAGGATCCTGCACGAACGCCACGAAGATAAGCGAAGGCAGCAGTATGGCGGCACCGATGACGATGGACGCCTTGCGGGCGAATCCCACGCTGCGGCCCTTGCGGATGAAGAAACTGGAAACCCAGCCGCCGGCGAGCGAACCGAGCGCTGCTCCCACGTAGGGAATCCACATGTGCGCCGCAAGCTGCTTGATGTCCATGCCGTACTTCTGGCCCAGGTAGATGGGCAGCCAGGTGACGAACATCCACCAGATGGGGTCGAGGAAGAAACGTCCGAGGATGACGGCGTAACTCTTGCGCCTGGAGAGCAGCTGGCCCCAGCTGAGGCCCTTGTCGTTCACCACTTTGCACTCGGGCTGTCCGCTTAGGATATAGTCCTTTTCCTTGTCGGTTATCCAGGGATGGTCCTTGGGTCCCTTCTTGTTGATGATGAGCCAGGGGATGATCCACAGGGGCGCCAGGATACCTATCGCCACGAATGTCAGTTTCCATCCGAATGCGGAATAGATGAGAGCGATGAGGATGGGCGCCAGGATGGCTCCGATGGACGCACCGGCGTTGAAGAAGCCCTGCGCCATCGCCCTTTCCTTCTGGGGGAACCATTCGGCGTTGCTCTTGACGGCGCCGGGCCAGGGGCCTGCAACACCGAGTCCGAGACCGGCACGGAAGGCACCGATGGACTTGAAACCTCCGGCGATGGAGGTGAGCATATCGGAAATACCCCACAGCAGTGCGGAGAAAGTGAATCCGCGGCGCGTGCCGAACTTGTCGTACAGTTTGCCGGAGAACATCTGCGACAGGCCATAGGCAATCATGAACACCATGTTGATGTCGCGGAACATCTTCTTGCTGAGGTCGTTGAATTCGGCCTCCGACATCCCTTCGGTGTTGATGAGGCCCAGGTCTTCGACGATCTTGGCCCACATTATTCCGAGGGTGTTCCTGTCCAGATAGTTGATGATGGTCACCAGGACTATGAGTCCCAGCACCCACCAGCGCATGCCTTTGACTTTCATAGCTTATTTCTTGAGGAAGTCGGCACGGTGGGGTGAGAATACGTCGATGAGCACGCCCTCTTCGAGGCAGACGCATCCGTGAAGTTCATCGGGAGCCACGTAGTAGCCGTCTCCGCCGACGAGGACCTTCTTCTTGCGGCCGATGGTGAGTTCGAATTTACCGCTCACCACGTAGGTGGCCTGGCTGTGATAATGCTCGTGGAGGTTGCCTACGGCGCCCTTCTCGAAGTGCACCTTGACAATCATCAACTGGCCGTCGTAGCCCATGATCTGGCGTTTTACGCCTTCTCCGGCAGGCTCCCAGGGGAGCTTCTTGCCGATCTGGAAAGTTTCGCTTCTTGTTTTCATATCAATTATAGTTTACTGTTGCTGTCTGTGTGGGGCTCACCGTGAGCGTAACGCTGTGGGAGTCGAGGAAATCGTACCGGACGGTAATGCCGTCGGCGTCGTCGGAAAGGACCGTCACGCCCTTGCAGGAGTGTACCAGGTTGGCGGACTGCTCCACCTGCAGGTCGTATTTTCCGTGGGTCTCAAGGCAGGAGGCGAAGACGTGGTTGCCGGCGTTCTTCTCGCGGAGGATGTACATGGGTTCGCTCCTGAGGTTGAAGTCCGGGTCGGACGCACCGCTGCGGCAGATATAGACTTCCGTCGCCGGCGTGGTGGCGGTGGAGACCGTGTACATCCTGTAACCCGTGAGCCAGGTGTACGAGGTGGTGCCGTCCGCGCCGTGCGCTTTGGCCTCGGTCCAGATGTGCTGGTAGCCGTTGGCGCTGCCGAGGGTGGTCATTGACGTAAGCGCCCTTTCGTAAGGCACGGAAAGGGATATCATGTGTCCGTTGTAATGGACGGGATAGTCGTACTGGTGCCTGCCGTCGCTTTCGGCCTTCAGGACGTCCATGATGAGCGGGTACTCCAGGAAAGGCACGTCGGCATAGACGAGGTAACGGGTGAAGGACACGCCCTCGTAGGCGTTGTCTTCCCGGGCGGCGACGCACTGCAGACCGTCCACGAAACTGTGCCAGAGCACGGTAGGATGGTATTTCTGGGACTCTCTCCACTTGCCGCCGAACATGTTCCTGCCGTCCACTACAAGCGTGTTGTGGGCGATGGAACTCTTGGCCCAGCTCTCGTTCTCGTGGGTGTAGTGGCCGTTGTATTTGGCCTCGATGTTGAGGAAGCGGGCGGCGCCGTAGTCGGTAACGATCTCGTTGCCGGCATCGTAGTAGGCGAACGTCAGTTTGTCGAAGTGCCCGTGGCTCAGGCCGTGGGAGGTGGCCTTGAAGGTGACGGCACTGTTGAGCTTTTCGGATGCGGGACGCATGATGCAGAATGCACCCTCGGTGCCGTCGCCGCCGTCGCGCAGCCACATGCTGTGGAGCCTGAGGGGTTCGGCTTCTCCGAACGTCAGTCCTTTGGCGACGGCAAATCCGGCGTCGGATACGAGCACCTTGTGCTGATAGTCACGGACGACGGAAAGCAGGCTCTTGTCGGCGGGATTGGCGTTGTATGCGATGTCCACCGCCGAAATAAGCTCCTGAGCGCTGTACCCCTTCTCCAGGGCGTCGTTGAAGTGCATGAATTCGCCCTCGTAGGCCATCTGGAGCAGGGCGTCGACGGCTTTGAGAAGGATGCCGTCGCGGTACTCGAAGATCTTCAGCTCAGGATTGTAGACGTCGAGGCACTGGGCAAAGGTGACGAACGGCCAGATTGCGTACCTCAGGTAGTAGGCGCCCTCGGTGAAGTATCCGTCGGGTGAGAAGAGGACGTCCATCTGGCGGAGGAATCCGCCCTCGCCCTTGAGGTCGCTGCCGTAAAGTGCCTTCTGCACCAGCGAATCGTCACCCATCGCGATGCCTATCATGCCCACGCCCGCACAGGCCCAGGTAGCCCAGTTGTTGATGTTGTTGAACATCTGGGTGTTGGCCCTGTTGTGCGGCAGGCCCGTCATGATGAAGTCGGTGTACGGATAGAAGAATTCCTTCTCTATGAGCGAACGCTCTTCCGCCGACAGATAATCGTACACGCAGTCGTACGCCACCGCGGTATGCACCAGGAAGACGCTCTCGTTGAGGGTCTGCCAGAAGATGCGCCCCGGGTTGCCCGACAAGCCCAGCGGATGGAAATCGAGCTTCGGGTAAAAATCAACGTAGGCAAGGAGTATGTCCTTGACCTTCTGCGCGTACTTTTCTTCTCCGCTGAGCTGCCAGGCAATGCCCAGATTGTACATATCGTAGTAATTGAGCTTATGCATCTCGTGGCTGTATCCGCCGCCGCCGTCCTTGGGCGTGGGGAGACAGATTTCGCGGGCGACGGCCGTCTCTGCATCCTGCATCAGCATGTCCAGCGATGCGTCGAAGATGGGGAGTTTCCCCTTGTTGTCGCGGATCTGTCTGGCGCCGTCGGCGGTGAGCAGGAGGCTGGGGTGCGCCGTCTGGACTGCCTGCGTGCAGGCGCAGAGGGCGAGCGTCAGAAATATGGTCAATCTTCTCATAATCCTCGGTTTGATAGAATTTTACCACTGTCGCGGAAGGTGTTTCCGCTTACGGAGAGTTTTTCCCAGGGAGCGTCGTCGAGGCGGATGGAGTAGCCGCCGCGGCCGCTTCCGTTGAAAGTGTTGCCGGTGATTTCCAGGACCTGCGCCCCGATGATCCTCAGCACGGAGCCGCGTACCTTGTTGCAGCAGTCGTCGAACGTGCATCCGCGTACGGTCACGTAAGGGCCGGCGGTGGACTCGTCGCTGCCGTTCCTGGCAATCTGAACGGGAATGCCCAGGATACGCTTGAAGGAGCAGTTTTCGATGATGATGTCGTCGGCGTCGTAGCGTCCCTTGTCCTCGGTTTCCGCGGCGTAGTTGATGGCGTCGCCGGAGAGTGCCTCAAAGGAGCACCCGCGTACTGTGACGCTCTCTGCGAACGTGCCCTTGAGCCCCCTGATGGGTACGAAGCCGCTTTCTCCGCAGTCGGAGAAGCTGCAGTCTTCGACGGTCAGGGTGTAGGGTTCCACCATATTGTCGTCGGTGGAGATGATGCCCTTGGCAAGGCTGCGTCCCGGGGTGAGGCGGCCGCTGAAACGGATGCCGCGCACGGTGAGGGAGCCGCCGTCGCAGACGGTGATCATGTTCTGGCTCTTCCTGCCGGCGAAAATCACCTCGGGAGATGCGCCCTCCTCGGCCCGTATCAGGGTGGGACGGGTGATCCTCATCCCCTCTTCGAATACGTACAGGCTGTCTTTCAGCACTATCTCCTCCACTTCGCCGCTGCGGGCAGGCGTCGGCGAGAACCAGGAGGCTCCGCGCCCGGCCGCTAGTTCTTCATAAGACGGCTCTGCGGTGGTCTGGATGACTGTGACCTTGTTGTCTTTCCACACCGTTCCCACCGGGGCAAGCGTGCGTTCGAAGTCCTTTCCGGTGCTGAAATCAATGCTGCGGCAGTTCTCGAAAACGTTGTTCTCCACGATGGTGTTCTTTACCTGCATGTAGCGGTTGGGCAGGGAGTTGGGGACGCCGTACATCAGCGCGAGCGCGGAGAAGAAACGCTCTCCGGCAAGGCCCAGGAAGGTATTTCCCCTTACCACCTGGTCTTCGCCGACAATGCGGACGCCGCCGGTGTTGCGCACGCCGTGCCCGATGAACAGGTTATCCAGGGCCTCGTTGCGGTCGCCGTGCCGGAGGGCGAGCACGCCCTGGCATTCGTAGAACACGTTGCGCTGGATAACGTTCTCGGAGGACTTGATGGAGACTACCTCCACCTCGCCGTTGCAGCGGTCGAAGAGGTTGTCGCAGATGTGCGTGCGTGAATTCTGCATGCACTGCTGGGACGTTCCCACGCGTATGGTCTCCGCTCCGTTGGAACCGTACACGGGCCTGGGGCCGAAGTAATTGTGGTCGATGCTGTGGCGGTTGTCGTCGCAGCCGTCGTAATTGAGCATGACGATGAGCGTGACGCCCAGGTTCAGCTTGCCGGTGAAGGAGCAATGGTCAACCCTGTTGCCCCTGCCGTAGAGGTGTACGTAACTGTATGATATATCGCGCCTGGCGGGATTGCAGGAATCCATCACGCAGTCGGTCAGGCGGCATCCTCCGGCAAGCGAATCGCCGTCCCGGAACTCCACGACGGTGCCCTTGTCGGCAGTGCAGCGCCGCAGCATCAGGCCGCTGACCGTCAGGCCGCTGCCGCTGATGTGCAGGGAGGATCTGCCCTCGATTATCACCTGTCCGGGGTTCTCCGCCATCACCACAATGGGGTTTTCGGCAGCGGCTCTACCGCACCAGCGGAGGTCGATGTCGTTCCATACGCCGTCGCGGACGAGCAGCGTGTCACCGGGGGCTGCCGATTCCAGCGCCCTGGCGACGTCCCTCAGATCCAGTGCGCGCGGGGCGCAGGAGCAGACGGCCAGTGCTATCAGCAGGATGGATATGTTAAGCTTTCTCATTTCCAGGTGGTTCCGGCGTTGGTGCGTATCGCGGAGATGGCCTCCGTGTTGTCGTCATAATCGGGCCTGCTGCCCACAGTTCCCAGGGAAACGCCCTTCTGGGAGCCTCCGAAGATGATGTTGTCTTCCCAGGTGACGGCTCCGGCGGGGGTGCCTTCCATCACGTTCACGGGAATCATATAGTTCTTGCCGGAAATGATGGTGTTGCCCTTCACCAGCAGGTTCTCGGGCGCGCTGTCCTGGGTGTCGCGCTGGCCGTAATTCACTACGATGCCGTTGCGGCAGTCCACGAACAGGTTGTTCCGGACAATGCAGTCCTTCGCCGTCCAGTATCCGTTGAGGGCGGCTCCGGATTCACCCTTCACCACGCAAAGGGCGCTCTTGTATTTGTCCCCGGTGAGCTTGAAGAAGTAGTTTTCTTCTACGATGTGGCGTTCGCCGATGATGCGTACGCCGCCCACTTCAGCCTTGCCGCCGGAAAGGAAATAGTTCCTCCGGACGGTGCAGGCGTTGCCGTGGCGCAGGGTGAGCGAACCTTCGCCCTCCTCGAAGAGATTGCCTTCGTAGATGTTGCCGCAGCTCTTGTTGGAGATGATTTCGGCACGCTCGCCGTCGCAGCGGTAGAAGTGGTTGCCGCGGACGGTGCAGCAGGCATCGGACATCGAATAGTCGCTGGTGCCTATGCGGATGGACTCCTGGCCGTTGCGGGCCTTTCCCTTGTCGTCGTAAATGGTGTAGGGACGGGTGAAATAGTTGTCGGCGATGACGTGCGCAGGCACGATTCCGGCTTCCATCCAAACCACCAGCAGGCAGCCCATATTCTTCTTTTCCAGGAAGGTGCAGTGGGAAATCTCATTGTGCGTGCCGTACATCGACACCCATTTGGTATCGATCTCCGAGGGCTTGCTGCTGCGGCCGTCTATACGGCAGTCGGATATGCGGCAGTTGCTGCTGCCCTTGGCAAATGTGAGCACTGAGCCCTTGACGGACGTGTCCAGCCCGGTGAACGAGAAGCCTTCGGCCACCAGCCAGCTGCCCTGCAACTGTATGGACGACACCCCTTTGAACACCACCTTGCCGGGCGTCTGGGCCCGCAGGGTGATGGGGGAGCCTTCGGTCCCGCTGGCGGACATCTTTATGGCGACGTTCTCGTATTCTCCGTCAGCCCAGACGATGGTGTCTCCAGGCTTTGAATGCCGGAGAGCGGCACGGAATGACTCCGTGTCGCTCACCACCACTCCCGTGTCCTGTGCGGACGGAAGCGGATCCGGTATTACAAAGTGCCGCGAGCATCCCGCAGGAGCGGCGAGCGCGACGAGCACTGCAAGTTCTGCAAACAGCATCTTACTCATTAATTACGTTGGACCAATACAGATCTACTTCGATGTAGCCCTCCCTGGACTCGAGTGCGAGGCCGGTTGCAGGGTCGCCGCAGGTTACCTCGCGGATGTACATGAATCCGGTCTTGTGGACGTCGGAGATATCCGCAGCCTTGCCGCCGGTGGTGGAGGCGTGGTCGTATGTGAGGTACTGGAGGCAAAGGACGCTGCCCTTGACCCAGGTGCTGCCCTCTTCCTTGCCGAATGCGGGGGCGCTGGTGCCGGCGGGATCCTGCTCGCACAGGATGTCCGTAAGCGTGCCTGCCGCCACGTTCGTCTTGGTATCGCCGTCAGCCATTATCCTCATGAAGATGATGGGCGTACCGAATGTGCTGGGCAGCGAAGTGCTCAGGTCGGAAAGACGGTGTGTCTTGAGCTGGGAAGCGGAGTTCGCAGGGTTGTTGAACGCCAGCTTGTGGGCGCTGGAAGCACTTGCGAACATGTAAGGTTTGGCTGAATAGTAGTCGTCCTTGCTTCCGCCGGTAACCTTGCTCGACTGGGAGACGACGGCGTTCGTACCTGCCTTGGCGGGGGCGTCCACGGGGATGTCGTTCCACTCGTCGGCGGAGATAACGCGTCCTTCGTCAAGCAGTATGAAGGCGTTCTGGTTGTTGTATGCGGGGTAGGTGCTCTTGGAGTTGGAACCGGTGCCTATTCTGAGGCCCTTGGTGTAGTAGAACGGATACACGGTGACGGTGCCGAAGTCGGCGCGGTTGCCGCCGTTCCAGATTGCCACGAGGCTCACTTCCTTGGCGGCGGTGCCGGAGATGGTGGAAGGCACCACGAACTGCGCCTGGATGTCGGTGGGCTCGGATGCGAGGGCCGCCTCGATGCCGTCGATTTCGAACTTCTCGATCGACGCCATGTTCTCACCCTTGACGGTTACGGTCCTGCCCAGATAGAGTCCGCTGTAGCCTTCATCGGCCGGTACGGCAGCCGAGAAAACGGGCGCTGAGGGGCCTATGGGCGACGTGTCGACCTTGAAGTCGGAGTGGATGACGACCGGCTGCTCCGCCGGGATGCCGTAGTATGCCGTGAGGGCCTTGCCCTGTACGGCGGGATTCTGTTCGGCAATTCCGGAAGGGATCTTGAGGGTGATGGACTCGCCGCTCACCTCAGAGAACAGCAGTTCCTCATTTCCCCATTTGACCGAGGAAACAAGGGTGAGGTTCTGCCCGCTGAGGATGACCTCGTCGCCGAGCTTTGCCGGCTCCGCCTGCGTGAAACTGGTGAATACGGGCACGCTCAGGGTGAACTTGTCCGCCATGGGGATGGTTCCGCCTGACCAGACTGCCGCAACGTCAAGGGCGGTGTCGGCCGCGGTGACATTCACTGCGGGAACGGTAACGACGGCGGTCGCGGACTCCAGCGAGACGATGTTGGCTGCAACGCCCCCGAAGGTGACGGAGGTGAGCTGCTCGAGGTTGCGTCCGCTGACGGTGACGGTGGTTCCGACGGTTCCGTTCTTCGGCTCGAAGCCGCTTACGAGGGCGTCGGTCACGGGCACCGTGACGAAGTAATCGTACTTGAAGACCACGGTCTGGGCGTCGGCGTCAAACACCTCGAGGAGAACCATATAGGGCTCGTCCTGCTGGGCCTTGTCCATTGCCGGGATCTCGAAGACGAGGGTCTTCATCGTCTTCTCTATGATGGTTGCGTCCTTGCCGTCGATTTTGACGGCGCCCACCTTGTCGAGGTTGAGCCCCTTTGCGGTGACCTGAGTGCCTGCGAAGGCCCTCACGGTGCCGCTCTCGTCGGTGTTGGGGTCGAGTTTCTCCGTAGTCACGTTGACTGCCGGGGTGTTGACCAGGGTCTGCTTCTCCTTCTCGCAGGAGGCGAAGAGGACGGCGGCCAGAGCCAGTATTCCAAAAATCTTTTTCATATGCTGTGTCCGTTAAAGTTTGGAATAGTCGTAATCGTATTTCTGCCAGTAGCAGTTGTAGGTGACCCGGGTGCTGCCGAAGTTGCTGTTGTTGTACACGCCCCAGTCGATGCCGGTGACGTGCAGGATGCCCAGGCGGCGGATGTTGGCCGTCGGCTGCTCCTTGCTGAAGCCGTTGTTGCTGTAATAGGCGACGAGGAATATGGCGTCTGTCTTGTAGCCGGGATCGTCCTTGAGTTCAGCGGTCTGGTGGTCGCACCACTTGTCGGACTTGATGGCGCCTGCGAGCGACGATACCGAAATGCCTGCAATGGTGCCGGCAGCGGCGTCGATGGGGAACAGTGCCTCGTTGATGTTGTCGAGCTTGCCGCTCAGGACCTTTTCAATCAGCGCGGTCTCGGCCTCCACGGTCGATGCGGGGTTGAGGTAACGGAAGGCCAGGATGGGCGTGCCGGGCAGGTTGTTGTTGCTGCCGGGTACGCGGTAATCGTTGGCCGGAGTTCCGGTGAAGCTGATGTAGAAGTTCTTCAGCTGGCTGTTGGAGTTGGCCGGAGAGTTGATCTGCAGCACGTTGCCGCTGACGGCGGAGAAGAAGAAGTACGGCGGCACGGAGTCGTACTCCTCGTCCGTCACCACTCCGGGCTTGGGAGTGTTGGCTGCGGACCACTGGTCGCCGTTGTGCCTGAGCGCGACGGGGTCGAGCACGTCCTTCCACTTGGAGTTCTCGTAGGCGATTCCGGTCTCGGGGGAGAAGAAGGAGACGTATTCGTTCTGCTCCGTACGGCCCTGGGCCCAGGTGCGGACGTTCTCCCAGTAGCGTACGAAAGGAACGTACACCACGAAGGCGTCGTCCAGCACGATGCTCTCGTTGTTGTCGAAATACCAGGCGGTAAGCGTGACGGTCGTCTCGCCGTCCTCGAAGTTTCCTGCGGGAACGGTGAAGGTGAGCTGCCCGGGTTCCTTGAACAGGGGAGCCTCGAAGTCGCCGACGGTCACCCTGTCGATGTTGTTGAGGTAAGACCCGGTGAGCACTACGCTCCTGCCCACGGGAGTGCGGTCGAACGTGTATGCGTTGAATGTGGGGACGTAACGAATGACCTTGATCGAAGGGGCTTCGGCGAGCGCAGTGAACGCCTCGCCGGTGCCGTCGAAGTAACCGAGGGTGATTCTGGCTTCGGCATCCTCAACGTAGGGGACCTTCACCACGATTTCCTCCTCGGATGAGACGACGATTTCCGCCTCGTGGCCCTTGGTCTGGCCGTTTGCGGTGAACACGACGGATGTGACGGCGTTGAGGTTGGTTCCGGAGAGGAGGACCTCATCTCCCATCTCCGCCTCTGCCTGGAGCAGGTTGGCGGCGATGGCGGGAACCGCGAAGGTGCAGCGGAATTCCGTCTCGGAAAGGCCCTCGCCCACGGTATTCACCAGTTTGATCCTGCCGGAAGTGACGCCGTTGACGACGCGCAGTGACAGGCGGGTGTCGGATACCTTTTCCATGATATCCACCTTCACGGAGCCGATGTATGCCTCGGTCACGTTGTTGAGGCTCTTGCCCGTGATCCGGACCTCTGCTCCCACGGGAGCGGAAGCGGGGGTGAATGCCTCGATTACCGGTGCCGTAAGGGTCACCTCGTCGATGTGGATCCGGTCGCAGCCGTACGCCGCAAGTGCAGCGACGGACAAAAGGATGATATATTTACTGATTCTCATAATCGTATGCATCAATAGCCCGGATTCTGGGCGACAGTCTTGTTGATGTTAAGAACGGACACCGGGATGGGCAGGAGGGTCTGCCATTCGGCGATGGGGTTCACCACATAGTCGTATGCGGCGTAGAAGGGCTCGGAAGCGAGATACTCGTTGATGGTGGAAACGGCCGTGCCCCATCTGAGCAGGTCGAAGAAGCGCTGGTTCTCGAATGCGAATTCGAGCCTGCGTTCGTTCCTGACGGCCTGGCGGAATGCGTACTTGGATGCAACCTCGCTGAGTTCATATACGGGGATGTGCGCGCGCTCGCGGATTGCGTTAAGGAGTACGAGGGACTCGGCGGACGGGCCGTTCAGCTCGTTGTCGGCCTCGGCCTTGAGCAGCATCACGTCGGCAAGACGGATGACGGGGAAGTCGTTCTCGGCGTCGTATTCACTCGTCATGTCGGGGTCGATGAACTTGCTGCAGTAGCGTGCATTGGCATTGTCAACCAGAACTCCGGTGGTCTTGTTGAAGTAACTCTCCTGCAGGCAGACGTCCTTGCGCACGTCGCCGGGGTTGGCGTTGAATGCGGAGATGATGCTGTTGCTGGGGTAGTTGTACTGCTTGGGGGCGCCGATGGCCACGTTGCCGCCGTTGTTGACGGGGGCGTAGAGGGTCGTGAACGGCGAACCGATTCCGACGTTGCCGCTGCGGTACCTCACCGCGAAGATGATTTCGGCGTTGCCTTCCTTGTTCTTGTCGAAGATGTCGGCATAGGGCACGAGGGCCGAGCCGGAGGCGGGATTGCCGCAGGCCTCGAGGACTTCGCCGAGCAGGACGGATGCCTTGGCATACTTGTCGGCGGAAGGCTTGTATTCGGTCATATAGACCTTGGCGAGGAGGGCCTTCGCCGCCTTCATGTCGGCGCGGCCGAGGTCGGCTGCGGGCATGGCGTCAGGCAGAAGGTTCTTGTCCACTATCGTCTCGAGGTCTTCCTCGATCAGGGCCCAGACGTCTTCGGCGGGGGAACGCTGCATCGTCCTGGCCTCGTCGGCACCTGTCTTGTTCTTCACGATGAAAACGGGTCCCCAGAGGCGTACCAGGTCGAAATACATCCAGGCGCGCAGGAAACGGGCCTCGCCTTCGTAGCGGGCGCGGAGGGCATCGTCGGTCACCACGTCGAGGTTCTCAAGGACCGTGTTGGCCCTGTTGACGACCACGTAGAGAGCGTCCCAGTAGTCCTGCACCCAGGCGTTGGCGGTGAGGACCACCAGCTGGTCGAGCTGCTCGATGAGCTTGGAGTCCTGGGAGGTGGAATTGTTGACGCGCATACGGGCGTTGTCGGAGCGCAGCTCGGTCATCGCCCATTCGTTGTACATCACGTCGTACAGGCCGTTGTATATGCCTATCACCAGGTTGTTGACTGATGTGGCGTCTTTCACGTACTCGTTTGCCGCCACCTCGGAGAAGGGATACTTGTCGAGGTTGCAGGACGTCAGTGCGAGGACGGAAACCAGTATCGGTATAATAAATCTTTTCATACTGCTTCTCGGTTAGAATTTCACATCGACACCAAAGGTTATGGTGGTGGTTACGGGGAAACCGCCGCGCTGGTATCCGGAGATCATCGGGGAAGAATAGACTCCCGAGAGCATCCTGGACTCGGGGTTCACGCCCTTGTAGTCCTTGGACCAGAGGTATGCGAGGTTGTTGCCGGTCAGGTAGATGCGCAGGCCGTCGAGCTTGTTCCTGAGGTCCTTCTTGGAGAAGGTGTAACCCATGATGACGTTGCGCAGGCATACGTAGGAACCATCCTGGAGGGGATAGTCGGTGAGAAGCATGTCATAGCCGACCTTCATGTAGGGGACCTTGCCGTTGCCCGGATGTTCGGGACTGACCCAGCGGTTCTCGAGGTAGGCCGTGTTGTATTTGTGGGACTCGTTGTAGAAGACGTCGCCGTTGAAGACCGTGATGCCCTGGACTCCCTGGATGAGGAACGACAGGTCGAACTTGCCGATCTTGAAGGTGTTGGTCATACCGTAGGTGAAGTCGGGGTAGGGGTCTCCGAGAGCGACGCGGTCGTCGTCGTTGAGCACGCCGTCCTTCTTTGCATCCACGATGCGGAGGCCTCCGGGCACGTCGGCAGCGAAGTGCGGATTGGCCTGGATCTCCTCGGTGGTGTTCCAGACGCCGTCGGTTTTGAATCCGTAGTATTGGATAAGCGGTTCGCCCACGCGTGCGATGTAGTTTTCGTTGCGCTCGCCCTGGGTGATGACCTCACGCTCGCCGCCGATCTCGAGTAGCTTGTTCCGGGAGAGGGAGAAGTTGAGGTCGGTGGTCCAGGTGAAAGTGCGGTTGCTGACGTTCACGGTGTTCATCTGGATTTCCACACCGGCGTTGCGTACGCGGCCGATGTTGTTCCAGTACTTGGTGAATCCGGTGAAGGACTGGGTGGGCTGCTCGAAGAGTAGCGCGCGTGTAATGGAATAGTAGGCGTCAACGCTCAGGTTGAGGCGGTTCTTCAGGACGCTGAGGTCGAAGCCGGCGTTGAATTCGTCCGTCTGCTCCCAGGTGATGTTGGCGTTGGCCAGCGTGGAGGAATTGTTGGCCGTACCGGAAATGAGCGAGCCGTTGCCTGCGCCCGTGGCGTAATTGGCTCCTCCGAGCACCTCCAGGGCAGAATAGTAATTGACGTTGTTGTTGCCGGTGACACCGTAGGATGCCCTGACCTTCAGCGAGTTGAGCCAGTCTATGTGCTGCATCCACGGCTCCTGTGAGACTCGCCATCCGGCAGATACCGAAGGGAACCAGGCGTTGCGGTTGCCGCGGGTGAAGAGGGAAGAACGGTCAAGACGCAGGGAAGCCGAAAGAAGGTACTTGTCGGCGTAGCTGTAGGTGGCCCTGGCGAGGCCGGACTCCAGTATCTTGTCGGGATAACGGAAGGTGCCGGTGCCGGCGCCGTTGCCGTTGTTGCTGGCTGCGAGGGAGAAGACCGTCGCGGCGTTGAGGGTGTGGATGTCGTCGGTCGGGAAGCCGGTTCCGTCGAGTGCGACGCGCTGTACGCGGGTGTTCTCCAGGGTGTAGCCGGCAAGCAGGTCGAGCTTGTGGCGTCCCTTGGTGAGGTTGTAGTTGAGGGTGTTCTCCGTGAGGAGATCGACGTACAGGGTGCTGTTGAAGGTCGCCTCGCTCGGGGTGCCGTCCTTCAGGGCGTTGAGGTTCTGGTAGCTGTAGGACGGTGCGTAACGGACGTTGAAGCCGTTGGAACTCTTGAACTTGAGTCCCTTTACGATGGTGATTTCAATGTATGCGTTGCCCAGGCCGGAGAAGGATTCACCCCAGCGCTCGGTGTTGGCCATGACGCTCTTGGGGTTGTTGTTGGCCGAATTGAAGGGGCTGACCTTGCTGTCCCAGGTGGGGTTGCCGTAGGCGTCGGGATCGCCGGTGGGAGTGGTGATCTGGTTGAAATGGCTTCCGCGGGCGAATCCGGTGTAGCCGCCGGTGAACTCGGTCGTCCAGTCGTTGTGCATCACCGGCAGGAAGGACGGAGTCCTGTAGAAGTCGATGAAGTTGTTGCGGGGACGCTCCGTCTTGGAGTAGTTCGCCGAAATGTTGTATCCGAACTTGATGCTGGGGCTGAGGTCGACGTCCAGGCGCGTGCGCAGCGAGAGTTTGTCGATCGAGTTCTGCAGCATGATACCCTGGTCCTTGGTGTAGGAGGCGGAGGTGTAGTAGCGCATGGTCTTGCGGCCGCCGCTCACGGTGAACTGGGCGTTGGTGATGCCGGTGAAGTCGCGCAGGCCCTCACGCTGCCAGTCGGTCGCTCCGATGTTCTTTTCGATCCAGGCTGCGGCCCTGTCCTGTCCCTTTACGGCAGGTCCTCCGACGGATTCTTCATATTCCTGGAGCCTGAGGTAGTCGGTGGCGGAAAGCAGGTCGTGCAGCTTGTAGGCGTATTTCATGCCCTGATAGACCTTCACGGCGTAATGGGGCTCGTCGGCCTTGCCGCTCTTGGTGGTGATCATGATGACGCCGTTGGCTGCACGTGAGCCGTAGATTGCGGCCGACGCTGCATCCTTGAGGATTTCGATGGACTGGATGTCGGATGCGTTGACGGTGGAGAGGCCGTCGGGTACCGGGTAGCCGTCGACTATCACCAGAGGTGAGCTGTCGGCGGATATGGAACCGGTGCCGCGCACCCTTATGGTGGGCACTACACCGACCTCGGAGGTGTTGTTGTTGATGGTGAGGCCGGCTACCTGGCCCTGGAGGGCGGTGGTTACGTCGGATACCGGGATGTCGATCAGGGCGCCGCCTCCTTCGATCTTGGAGATGGAACCTGTGAGGTGCGACTTGGCCTGGGTACCGTAACCTACGACCACCACGTCTTCGAGAAGGTTGTCGTCGATGTTGAGGCGGACGTCGATGTCACGTGAGTTGCCGACGGGGCGCTCCTCGGTCTTGTAGCCGATGCACGAAAACACGAGGACCGCGTCTGCGGAAGGAACGGAAATGCTGTAGTGTCCGTCCAGGTCGGTGGCGGTACCGGTGGATGTGCCCTTGAGTACGACGGATGCTCCGACAAGGGGGCCTTCGTCGTCGGTCACCACGCCTCTCACCTGCCGGTTCTGCGCGGGCAGCGCCACTGGCAGCAGTGCCAGCAGTAGCGCCAATAGTTTGAATCTGAGTTGATTAGCGAATCGCATATAAAAGAATTGGTGTTAGTGTCGTGTTTTTGCAAATTGGTTAACCAATTTATAATGCACGCAAATATAACCATTTATATGCTAAATCCAAATAAATATGGTACAATATTTGGTTCGAAACGCACCGAAACAATAAAACGCTGTACCATGAAACCGTACTTAAATCCCAAAGGATGTCTTGCAGCCGCGGCCCTGATACTGCTCGCGGCATGCTCGGAAGACATCATCGGAACCGACGAGGCTCCGCAGCCGCAGGACACGGTCATCCCCCAGGAGCCTGACGTTGACCTCAACGATGCAGACGACAACATCGCCAACACAACATTCGACCGGACGGTAAAGGTGATATTCTCCGACACCGAAGGCGCCTCCGTCCAGGATGCGGACGGCCTCACCGTGACCGTCTCCGGCAACGACGTCACAATCAACAACCCCGGCACCGGCAACATCATCTACGAGCTTTCCGGCTCCACCGCCGACGGCTTCTTCAAGCTGTACAGCGCCAAGAAGCAGGCGATACGGCTCAACGGGGTGAGCATCAAGAATCCCAACGGCGCCGCAATCAACAACCAGAGCAAGAAGCGCACGTTCATCGTGGTGAACGGCGACAACAGCCTTTCCGACGGCGCCACCTACACCGATACGCCCTCCACCGAGGACGAGAAGGCGGCGTTTTTCAGCGAAGGCCAGCTGATTTTCAGCGGCACCGGCAGCCTCACCGTCACGGCGGTCGGCAAGAGCGGCATCAGCTCCGACGACTACGTCCGCTTCATGTCGAGTCCGACCGTCAAGGTGAATTCCACCGCAGGCCACGGAGTGCGCGGCAAGGACTACATCCTCGTCTCCGACGGGTCCGTCGAAGCGTCCACCAGCGCCTCCATGAAGAAAGGCTTCTCGTCCGACTCGCTCGTAGTGATAGCCGGCGGCGTCACGGTGCTCAATGCCAGCGGATCTTCCGCCTACGACAGCGAGGACGCCGACTTCAAGCACTCAGCGGGCATCAAGGGCGACAAGGGTGTCGTCGTGAGCGGCGGCAAATTGACCGTCACCAGCACCGGAGCGGCCGGACGCGGCATCGCAAGTGACGGTTACGTCTTCATCAGCGGCGGCGACATCACCATGAATATCAGCGGCGGAGTGGTTTACGACAGCACCGACAGCGAGTACAAGGGTACCGCGGGCATCAAGGCCGACGGCAGCTTCAGGATGAGCGACGGCGTCCTTACAATCACCAACACCGGCAACGGCGGCAAGGGCATCCGCGCCGGAAGTTATGATTACGACAGTGTAGGCCACACGGTCCCCGACAGTTACATCACCGGCGGTTCCATAACCGTCACCACCAGCGGCAGCGAGACCAACGATGTATCCTGCAAGGCGATAAAGATAGGCTGGGCGACCAAGAACGGCACTGACGACCACGCACGCGTCACCGCAAACGCCGGCAACCTGACGATAAGCGGCGGAAGCCTCACGCTCACCTGCGCCAAGTCCGAATGCCTCGAGGCCAAGGGCAACCTGACCGTCAGCGGCGGCCAGGTCTGGGCAAGTTCCAGCGCCGACGACGCCATCAACAGCCAGGGCGAAACGAACATCACCGGCGGATACGTGTACGCCTTCTCTTCCCAGAACGACGCCATCGACACCAATCACGACCTGAAGATTTCCGGCGGATATGTGTTCGCGGTTTCAACCAAGGGTGGCGCGGAGGTTGCGCTGGATGCCAATACGGAAGAGGGATACAAACTCTACATATACAGCGGCGCGACGGTAGTGGCCTACGGCGGCCTGGAGAGTGGTTATTCCGCCTCCCAGACGGTGAAGAGCATGAGCTGCACCGCCGGAAAATGGAACGCCCTTTACGGCGGCAGCGACTATCTGTGCGCATTCAAGGCTCCTTCCGGGGTATCGACCGTGGCTGTGTCCGCACCGTCAATGTCTTCAGGATACACTGACGTTACGGTCGGAGGGACCACATATGCCAACGGCACCTGGGCCGTGAGCGGCATTTCCGGCGGGAAGCAGGTGTCGCTGGGGACTTATTCAGGAGGCAATCAAGGCGGAGGCCCCGGTGGCGGCGGTCCCGGCGGCGGAGGCAGGCCCTGGAGCTTGTAATTGCGTAATTCATAGGTTTTAACTACCTTTGGGGCCGCTATGCGTAAACTGTTGCGGCCCCTTATCGTATCCGGCATCTTCCTTCTGGCCATTTCGTGCCGCAAGGAAGCGGCCACGGATCCGTTTGTGGAGCGGCAGGCGCCTGATTCTCCGGCGGAGCTCTTCTTCTCGAACATCGCGCGGATAGTGGAAGCGACGGATGTCGAAGGCCGGGATGCGGATTTCTATCTTGCAAACGGGGACGATTATCCCGTGCTGGCAAAGCTTGCGGCGCAGGAAATCGTGATTCCGGGCGGCTCGGCCGTCAGTTACTTCGACCTTCCTGCAGATCAGAAACCGGCCTTCCTGCAGGCGTTCTTTCGCGCCCAGGCAGGGCTGCTGGCGGATAAAATCGGGCGCGCACCGGCCCTTGGGCAGTATATCTCAGCCCAGAACGGGGTGGTTGCCGACGCCCTCGGCGGCCACGCCACCAAGGGCGGAGAGCTGCGGATCGACGACCCCGTGTCCTTCTACCGCGACCTCAGCGGACGGATCGGCGATATGGCCCTGGAGTTTGTCCCCGCCGTCCCGGAAACCAGGACCGATTATGTCTGGGAGGAAGTGGATTATTCCGCGGTGCGCAAGGCCCTGGACGGCAAGGCCAAAAGGGGGGACATCATCGTGGCGCTCCCCGTCCACGACAAGCCCCTGCTGGTCTTCGACCCCTTCCGGGAAGTGGGAAAAGTAGGGCATGCAGAGGTGGTCACTGCAGATGTAACCGCCTCTACTACAGACGATGAGCCCATTTCCATAGGAGCCAGGAGGCCGGAGGGCGTAGTCTATAATTACCTCCCCGGCTGGCGCCGTAAATCGTATCTATGCGGCATCTGCACGTTCAGAATAGAATGGATATGGGACGGAAAGCACGGTGATGTGCGCATGACGCAGACGCCCCTCCCGGATCCGGCTCCCGTAGCCACGTGGGCCGAAAAATACGCCGGCCACGGTTATCTCTATTGGTACGAGCACCTTACCGCCAAGTGGGTCGCCCCAGAAAGGTTTACCTGCACCACCCTTATCTGGTGGTGCGCAGAGAAAGCCTGCGACGTCAGGATTTCCGCCTGGCTGTCCACGCTTATCCTGCCCATCGACCTTCTGGTGGACAGCAACACTTATTTCAAGTCCGTTATTGAGTAGGACTTACGAACAGCCCTACACGTTCCTTGAGGTACGTCCGGACGTCGTCCCACCTGTAATAAGGCCCCTTGAACGGCTCGAGCCTGCCCAGGCGGGCTTCTTCGCCGTTGAGGAGCAGTTTGACAAGCACGTCTCCCTTGCCGCAGCGGGGCCTGTAGAACACCATCTGGATATTGGTGGCCATGGGCGAACGGAAGGTGTGGAAGTAATAGACAAGGTCGTCAGCGTTGGCTGGCGCCTGGTCGAAACCGTCGATGTCCATTATCATGAACAGAGCCATCGCGACGTGGTCGTGCCCGTAGCGCAGGTGGGCGCCGCGTCCGCCGGAGGCAAGGACTGCGTCTGCCTTGGCAACCATATCGTCCACAATGGAACTGCATGGAGTGCGGTAGGGCTGATACTCCCTGAATCTTTCGTAATTGTCACACTCCCACAGCACAGCGTATTCCTCCCGCGTGACCAGGCCGCTCAGGTCGACCCTTTCCTCCTGCGGGATGCTGTTCATTCCTGCAATCAGCATGTAGAGATAGAAGAATGTCCTGTAGGGGGTGCTTGACCCGAGAGCCGTGTCCGGATCCTTGAAAACCCGCGCCAGCACGTCCCGGTAGCCGGGGAAACGCCGCAGGAAGAACTCTTCTGAGGTTTCCGGATAGGGGAAAATGTGCTCGGGCCCCTTGTATTTGAAGGGATTCTCCCCCTCGTTGGGCCGGGTGGCCTGGATGTCCAATATACCCTGATGCTCATATACCGTTGCCTTGGGTGCCAGGCGGCTCAGCGCCGCGCAGCACGAAGACATGCTGATGATGGAACGGATGGATGCCGACGAACAGGCGTCCACCACGCTGCCCTTCCGGAACGCCGCAGGGAAACTCCGCACCATGGTCCGTGCTATCTGCTGATGCTGCTCCCAGCCCAGCGGGGTGAGGTCTCCGACCTTGTATCTGACATTTTCCATGAAGGGCGTGAGACGTTCCAGCAGATCTTTTCCGTACGGGGTGAGGTTGTCCTGTTCGCGCCCATTCTCCAGGAGTTTGAAGAAGACGGTATATGCCTTTGCAGTATATGCATACCTTGACCCGTGACGCCCGTAGTGGCTGATGTAAAACGCCTCGTACCCGCACGGGGCCGGGGTGGAAGCCTTGGGTGACAGGTCGTAAACGCAGTCCAGGCCGGAGCATTTGTTCCAATTGGCGAGGACCTCCTCGCGCACGCCCGTCCGCTGGGCCATCGCCGTTACGCTCAACAGGGCAAGGATCAGGAGGGTGATTCTTTTCATACTCTTATTTGCAAAGCATAATGTCCAATATCATACGGTCGGTGGACTTCATTCCGGAGGAGCCGATGGCCCCGACGTTCCGTATGGTCTTTTCTACGTCGTCTTCGATGATGCCGTCCGTGGAGGGGATGCAGGTGTCGCGGAGCGCCAGCACCGCCGACTGCACGGCGCACGATACGCCGGAGGCTACTTTCATCGCGCAGCCCACCTTGGCGCCGTCACATACCATTCCGGTGATGTTTCCGGCCATATTCTTGATAGCTGCGCATATCTGCGGGAGCGTGCCTCCCTGGAGGTAGACTATGCCGCAGGCGGAGCCGGTGGACGCTACCACGCAGCCGCACAGGGCCGAAAGTTTGCCCAGGTAGTGCTTGATGTGTATGGCCACCAGGTTGCTGAGAATCAGCGCCCTGGCCAGCCGCTCGTCGTCAACTCCATACTTGAGCGCATATGCGATGACGGGCATGCTCGCCGTAATGCCCTGGTTGCCGCTGCCGCTGTTGGACATGGCCGGGAGGGTGCTGCCTGCCATGCGCGCGTCGGACGCCGCGGCCGTCATTCCCATCGCGAAGCTCATGAAGTCGTCGCCGAAGACCTCCTGCTGGTTCTCCCGGATGGCCTTTCCCACGCGCAGGCCGTAATCGCCGTCGAGCCCCTCGTAGGCAAGCGCAAGGTTGAGCGTCCTGTCGCCGAGGATGAATTCTATGTCGCCGTATGGAGCGCTGACGGCAAAATCGTATATGTCTTTGACCGTGAGGTCGTATCCTTCGTCCGTATGTTCGATTGAGGCCGCGGCGGATTCGGAGGACATGAGGACCTTGTCGGCGAAGCTGGTTTCCACGATGCGGTCGTGGTCGTCCTCTATGACGGCGTATGCCTGCGGATAGACCTCCGCGCTGGCGACGCCGCCGCCGGAGACGGTCACCGTGGCCTTTACGTACAGCAGGTGTTCCGTGTCGGCCACCGAGATGTGTATGAATCCGCCGGCGACCAGGTCTTTGGCCCTTTGTACGGCCGCAGGAGTAAGGCCCTGGAGCACCTCCAGGCCCTTTGACGGGTCGCCGCACACGGCACCCAGCGCCGCCGCCACCGGAAGTCCGACCATACCGGTGCCGGGGATGCCGACGCCCATTCCGTTCTTGAGGATATTGCCGCTGACGGAGATGTCGAGCCGAAGGTCTGCGCCGAGGCGCCAGCCTTTGCCGAGGTGGCAGTTGTCGCCGATTATCTCCACCGCCTTGGCAGCCGCGAGCGCCACCGCAATGGGCTCGGTGCAGCCCAGTGCCGGCTTGACCTCCCTGTGGATGAGGCTGATTATCTGTTCGTCTGTCATATGGTTTGAGCAAGCGCCTCCGTGCAGAGGCCGTCGCACAGTTCGTTCCAGGAGTCGCCGAAGTGGCTGCGCACCCATTTGAACTCTATCCTCAGGTGCTTCTCCTTGCGGAGCTTGCGGTAGAGGACGAGGAGGTCGCTGTCCGGCTGGTTCTTGCGCTTGGGAAGCCTTCCGAGCCCGCTCGCCGCGTAGAGGTAATCGGTTATGACCTGTACGTTGCAGCCCTCCGGAATGGCGTCCAGTGCGGCCAGGATGGCCTTCAGCTCCGCACGCTGGCTGGTCTCGTTGTGCAGGACGAACGAGTCCTGCTTCACGAGCGCCCCCTCTTTGGCGGACAGTATGATGTACGCTCCCGCTCCTACGTTGTCGCTGGTCGAATAGCCTCCGTCGGTGTAGATTATGTAGTCGAACATCCTTACTTCGAAATCCTTTTGGATATTCCGATGGCGCCGGAAGGGCACACGAGCCGGCAGAGGTGGCAGCCGACGCATTTGGTGCCGACTATCCTCGGCTGGCGGTCCTCCCCGAAGGTGATCGCCTGGTGGCCGCCGTCGCTGCAGGAAACGTAGCAGCGGCCGCAGCCTATGCAGACGTTGCGGTCGATGACCGGGAACACCTTGGTGCTGCGGTCCAGAGAGTTGGGAAGGGTGAAGGAGCGTATCTGGCGGCCGACGAGATCGCCTGCCCTGGCGATGCCGTTTTCCGTCATGTATGCCGACAGTCCGGAGATGAGGTCGTCGATGATACGGTAGCCGTATTCCATCACAGCGGTGCATACCTGGACGTTGCTGCAGCCGAGCTCGATGAATTCGAGGGCGTCGTGCCAGGTCTCTATTCCGCCGATGCCGCTGAGCTGGGTGTCCTTCATCAGGGGATTGGCGGACATCTCCAGTATGTGGCGCAGTGCGATGGGCTTGACGGCCTTGCCGGAGTAGCCGGAGATGGTCTTCTTGCCGCTGACGGCCGAGCCCTCGCTCATGGTGACGGACTTGATGGTGTTGATGGCCGATATGCCGTCGATCCCGGCGAAATGCGCCGCCATGGCCGGTACGGTGATATGCGTGATGTTGGGCGTCATCTTGGCGATGACGGGCAGCTTGGTGTTCTGCTTGACGATGTACGAATATGCCGCGACGAGCTCGCCGTTCTGGCCCACGTCGCTGCCCATTCCGGCGTACTTCATCTGTGGGCAGGAGAAATTGAGCTCGATGGCGTCCACGCCTGCGGCCTCGGCCATTTTTGCCAGTTGGGCCCATTCCTTCTCGTCCTTGCCCATTATGGAGGCCACTACGACCTTGCCGGGGTAATTCTTCTTGAGGCGGGCGAGGATTTCGAAATCGACCTCGGCGGGGTTCTCCGACAGCTGTTCCATATTGCGGAAGCCTATGAAGGAGCCCTTTTCGTCGGTGACGGCGTCGAAGCGGGGGGAGACTTCTTTTATCTCCTCCAGGCAGATGGTTTTGTAGAAGACTCCTGCCCAGCCGGCCTCGAAGGCGCGGGCTACCATGTCGTATCCGGTGCAGACGGCGGAAGACGCCAGAAAGAACGGATTCTCGCACTTTATACCGCAGAACTCTATGGAAAGGTCTGCCTTCGGGGGCTCAGGCACCCTGGACAGTGCGGAGCCGGTTTCGCGGATGCGTACCGGGTGGTCGTAATGCAGGCAGGCGGCCTCGCAGGGGGCAGCGCAGCCGGCGCACCCGTCGGCGTTGAGGTACGCGCCGGCGGCGGCTTTGTTGTCGAATCGCAGGGCCCGGAGGGCTCTTGCGGGGTCAAGCCCGGCGGGACAGGCCTTGGAACAAGGGGCGTCGGCGCAGAGGAGGCAACGGCCGGCTTCTTCGGATATGTGTATCATAGATGCAAATATATCCAAATTTTATCTTAATTTTGCGTATGGACAAGAACTTTCTAAACAAACTTTCCGGGATTGCCAGTTCTCTGGGCATCAACCTTAATAAAGTCAAGTCCGCCATCCCCGGAGCGGGCAACAAGACCAAATCGTTCACTTTCCAGGCCGTACCTGCCAGTCTCGCGGAGCTCCAGGCCCTCCCGGAGTCCTCCCTGACCGACGTTTACGCCACCGCGGCCCTCACCGTCCTGGCCCTCTCGCGCTACCCCGCCGACCGCGACGCCTCCCTAGCCATGCTCGACTGGCTCAAGGGTCCCGACGACCTTTCGGTCGCCGAGCGTCAGCACATCGCCGACCGCTTCATGGACGGCAAGGATTACAAGGTCCGTTCGTTCTTCGACGGCGCCACTCCCGCCAACAATTATACCCCGTCCAGCCCCCTGCGCATCCAGGTGTCTTCCAACCCTTATTCCTTCGAGAACGAAGGCTGGGCCACCCTGTACCTGCACAGCGGCGGCGCCGACAACCCCCGTCCGGTACGCCTTCGCAAGAAGCCCAGCACCGGCCAGTGGTTCCTCGTAGAGATCCAGTTCCTCGGCGACATCCGCGTACCCGTCGCCCAGGACAAGTGGGCCTGATGTATGTGCGCCGAGGTTTATTTTGCCGGCGGCTGCTTCTGGGGCGTCGAGCACTTCTTCAAAGGGGTTGACGGCGTGCTCGGCACCGAGCCGGGCTATGCCAACGGCTCCTTCGCCAATCCCACCTACGAGCAGGTATATACCGACACCACCGGCTTCGCAGAGACTGTCCGGGTGCAGTACGACCCGTCGCGGGTTAGCCTGGCACGGCTGGTAAGGCTGTTTTTTACGGTGATCGACCCGCTTTCCCTTAACCGCCAGGGGCACGATGAAGGTACCCGCTATCGTACCGGGGTGTATTATTCTGCGGTCGAGGATCTGCCGGTTATCGAGGCCGAATTCGCCCTTCTCCGCGAGCGCATCGGCGCCGAACCGGTCGTCGAACTGGAGCCCCTGCGCTGCTTCTACGGCGCCGAGGAGCGCCACAAGGATTATCTGGACAAAAACGCCGGCGGCTACTGCCACCTGCCGCTCAAGGTCTTCCGCTACCTCCGCCTGTATCAGGATATCAGGCTGATGATTGAAGGCGAGACCGACGGCGTGGCCCGCATGGCCGAGGCCGCAGCGCTCATTTTCGAGCGCATGCGCTTCTTCTGGGTGGGATTCTACCGCGTCATTGGCGACGAACTGGTCCTCGGTCCTTTCCAGGGGCCAGCCGCTTGCCTTCGGATAGCCCGCGGCAGGGGAGTCTGCGGTACCGCGTGGCGCGACGCCCGCACCATCGTCGTCCCCGACGTCGAGCAGTTCCCCGGCCACATCGCCTGCAGCAGCCAGTCCCGCTCCGAGATCGTCGTCCCGCTGCTCCGCGACGGCTCCGTCACGGCAGTGCTCGACATCGACAGCACATCCCTTGAAGAGTTCGACGCCTCCGACGCCATTTGGCTGGAACTCATCTGCGAAACGATATGAGATAACCTCTGTCGTTTTGAGCCTCCTCTCTGTCATTCCGAGTCCACTCTCTGTCATTCTGAGCGAAGCGAAGAATCTATTTTTTGGCAAACATTTTGCAAATCCTCAAATCGAGTATTAACAATTAAACACTTACTGCGATGAGAACTTTTAAATTTTATCTCCCGGCGCTTGTAGTGATGCTCTTTGTAGCATCGGCGTCAGCGCTCGCGCAGCAAGGTGCGCGGCGCAACAACACGGTAACGGCCCGTCAGGAGACCAAGGCCGAGCGTAAGCAGGAGAAGGTCAACGAGGTCCAGAAACCGACCAACGTAACCAACCAGCCGGTCACAGACCAGAAGATGCGTACCGCCGGCGGCTCGCAGAGCGACCGCAGGAACGGCAGCAACTCCTCCGGCAGCGCCGCAAGTTCAGGAAACTACTCCGGCGGATCGGGTTCGGGCTCCGGCAACTACTCCGGTAATTCCGGCAATTCCGGATCTTCCGGCCACTCCGGCAGCAACGGATCCGTCTCCAATAACAATGGCGGTTACTCCGGCAACGGCGGTTATTCCGGCAGCAACGGCAACAGGCCTCCTGCAAACGGCGGCTATTCCGGCAACAACGGCAACAGGCCTCCTGCAAACGGCGGTTATTCCGGCAGCAACGGCAACAGGCCTCCTGCAAATGGCGGTTACAACGGCAACGGCGGTTACAACGGCAACGGCGGCTACAATGGCCACAACGGCAATTCCGGTTACAGGCCTCCCGTAGCACCTCCTCCCGCCACCTATCCCGGAGGATACACCTACCCCGGCAGCCGTCCTCCTCTTCCTACCGTAAGGGTGTACGACAGGGCGCAGACGGTGTATCGCACCAATTGCTCCACAATAGTCCTCCGTACTCTCTTCCGCACAAAGGAGGAAGCCTACAGATACGTAGAGAGACTGCTTGTAAGCAGCGACTACACCATCGGAACATACGGCAACGGCTATAGCTGGCTCCAGAGCGACGTGGCCTTCATCCCCACACCTTACGACTGGACCAACCCTATGACCCACAACCAGTTCCGGGTAAAGGTCACCTTCACCAGGAGTTTCGGATACGTAAGGGTTACCCTCAGCGGCGACTGGCGCGAGTCAATGCTCTCAAGTGCATTCTCCACCCTCCGCTTCCAGCCCAGCAACAGCTACAGCACCTATTACGCCTGGAACGTCCTGGAGGACCTTGCCGAAAGCATCCCTCACAGCTCTCTCTCATACAGATAATATATCCACTCAGGGTTGGCCGGTCGGTCAACCCTGATTCTTTTTCCCACCCCCCTCTCCTCCATTTCCGTCGCTCCTTTTGCACTCGAAGACAACGTGAGCACCCCCACGTCGTCCTCACGAACGATTATGCCGGCATTTCCAGTTTCTTCCGTGCGCGAAGACAACGTGAGCACCCCCACGTCGTCCTCGCGAATTGTTTCGCCGTCGTTTCGCCCCTTTTGCTGCCGCGAAGACAACGTGAGCACCCCCACGTCGTCCTCACGGTGCTAAAGAGCTAAGATATTGGAGCAGGTCCCCTTCAAAATGGCGCGGGTCCAATTTTGGGCGGGGGGCCTGCGCCACGGAAGTGCGTACAATGGCGATTTGCGGCGCCGGTCCCCCCGACTTTTTCGGACCTGCGCCAGGCCATCCCCTTGAAGGGTTCTCGACCATATCAACTGGATCAAAAATCCCGAAAACGATCCCGAACGGGTCATCGGGCACCCAAACTGGATCAAAAATCCCGAAAATGATCCCAAACGGGATACCGGACGCCCTAACTGGATCAAAAATCCCGAAAACAATCCCGGAAGGGTCGTCGGACACCCAAACTGGATCAAAAATCCCGAAAACGATCCCGAACGGGTCATCGGACACCCAAACGGGATCAAAAATCCCAGAAACGATCCCGAACGGGTCATCGGACACCCAAACTGGATCAATAATCCCAGAAACGATCCCGGAAGGGCATTCGGGCTCCGTAACGGGACTGAAAATCCGGGTTTTGATCCAGGCTGGGGTATTGGATGGTGTCAGGCGATCCCGGTGGTCAGACCGTCGGCCGACGCCAACCCCCAACAGGAGGCCGTCCTGGGTATATCACCGTCGGCCGACGCCAATCACCAGCAGGAGGCCGTCCAAGGCATATCACCGTCGGCTCCTAGATACGGCCGCAGGCCGTCAATCCGGGTGCAAAACACCCCCTAAACGCACCCGGAAACGCCCGAAACTGCCGTCTCGTGTGCAAAAGAGTCTTCCAGCGCACCCGGGCAGACTGAACTTTTTGATGGCGTATGGAGGGCAATCGGCGACTGACAGAAAAAGGGACCTGCACCCGTCAGACCGTGGCCGCCCCCGGCCGCGTGAGGGGGAGGGGCCCGCGCCGAGAGGCGTGGGAGGGATGAGTTGAGGCGAACGTCCAGCGGACGTTCGCCTCAACTCAGTCTGACGGGTGCAGGTCCCTTTTTCTGTCAGTCGCCGGACTGATGTTTTTTCTTTGGGATAACGTGGAGACACCTACCAACTCACCAGCCGAACGCCCGATAGGTCGAGCAGGTCCGGGGAGGAGAGGTCGGCACCGGTCTCGGTCCAGAAGATGGTGCACCCCTGCAAAGAGATGTCGTGAATCATCTCCGGAGTGCCGTGGGCGCTTATGCCGATGCGGGCGTCGCGGCACACCAGGCCTTCGACGGAGATGTCGCGGAACTCCGGCACGAACTCCTGCGTCTGCTGCGCGGTGCCGTTTTCACCGACGGCCACATTTACATATGTGGTCTGGAAGACTATGGCCTGGTCGCGGATGTCGCTCATCCAGACGTCCTTGATGCGTATCCTTGACGTGACGCCGCCGCGGCCGGGCGCGCTCTTGAAGCGCAGACCGGTGTCGGTGCCGCTGAAGGTGTTCTCCAGGACCGCCACGTCGCTGATTCCCGCAGAGAATTCAGAGCCGATGACGAATCCCCCGTGCGCATGGAAAACGGTGTTCCCCCGCACCAGGATCCTTTCCGTCGCTCCCTGAGCGGCAGCCTTGGGGCCTCCTCCGGCCTTGAGGCAGATGCCGTCGTCGCCCACGTCCACGGTGCAGTCGGCCACCAGCACGTCGCTGCTGTGCATCAGGTCGATGCCGTCACCGTTCTGGGCGTTCCAGGGGCAGCGGA
>JAEEGL013263617.1_pt1 | contig 28265 bp, 29 predicted proteins | sample 9134231 | NCBI WGS metagenome assembly JAEEGL01 (sample SAMN16246548, study PRJNA631951) | gut metagenome | biome: gut microbiome; feature: rumen; material: fiber-attached | host: Bos | place: Iran: Karaj | collected 2018-10
ATTTTTATGTTATAATCACTTCATGCCCGAGTGGCGGAATTGGCAGACGCGCTAGCTTCAGGTGCTAGTGGTAGCAATACTGTGCAGGTTCAACCCCTGTCTCGGGCACCAAAATAAAACAAGACCCCGTGGGTCTTATTTTATTTTCCACCATCCACAGATTATATTATTCTTACACAAATAACTAATCGACTACTGGAGTTTTATCATCAAAAGATACGAAACTATTATCGCTCAATACTAAAAGTGTGGCCCTAGCACAACCATAGCTTTCCCTACTACACTCCTCCAAACTCACAATATCCTTCACAAAACCATCAATTTTAATCTTTTTTGCTGTAAAGACGTGATTATCAACATCATAATTTTTATAATTTATATAATAAACAGAACCATCATTCATTAAGAAAGCAAACTCACCATTATCACCACCATTACCATAAACAAGGTTACTCATCTTATAAATCTCACCCGTCAACCCATTAACAGCACAGTCTTCATCCTTATATTTACATTCAGTAATAGAACCGTCCATCACAACAACTCTAGCAGATAAATAGGTTCCATCTTCATAATTCATAAAGAAAGACCCATCATCATAATAAACAATCAAATCAGTCCCCTTAATTACTGGATTACTATTCACACTGGCATCGCCCCCTGTTCCTGCGCTAACATTCTGTCCTTCTTGTCTGTCCAATTTGTCCTGTAGTTCCTCATTTTGCTTTTCCAGTTCATTCACCTGTTGATTGGCAGCAGCCACTTTTTTGTTTGCATCCGCCACCTGATTATTCCCATCCATCATCGCCCACACACCAAAACCAATTCCACCAAGCGCCACAATTGCCAATATTATTAAACCAATCAGCATCCCTCCTGCCTTTTTCTGTGCTGGCACGCCAACCATTGGCTCATTGTTTACATCTTCCACCGCACTTGTCATTTCACGCATCTCATTTACGCCATTGTTAGTCAGTATATCATTCGCATTCTCGCTTTGAGTGCTGCTTTGGTTTTGTTCCATCAAAATCCTTTCCGATTATGTCTATATACATATCATACCACAACTTTTTCTATTGCACCGCTTTTCTCACCGCTTCGCCATCCATGGCAATCAACTTTAATCTCGCCTCAATCTCACTCTTGCCAATCTTAATTGCCCTGGAAAGTGCCAAATCTTCACTCATTGGCTCAAAGAATTCTCGCCATACATTATATTCTTCATCCGTCCTGATCAAACTCGCTGTATATCTTGGATAATGCTCTATTGACTTATCCCCTGACGCCTCACGCAATTTTTCCCAATTTTCCACCAACCAAGTAAATATTTCCTTCTTCACCACTGGGTTTCTAAATAGCCAAATAAAGAGTGAAAATTGATCTTGTAATTTTACTACCTCCGGCTGATCAAGCAACTTCATCAATCGCATCAATCCTGCCTTATCCTTCATTAAAGTCGCCGCAAGTAAAAGTTCGAACTTTAATTCAGGATCTGCCGTCGTCTTATAAGCATCAATATATTCATCTAGCATCTCTGGTTCTAAATAAATCTTTGCATCCAGTACATCTCCTCGGATCTCCGCATCAATCTTCTCGTAATCACTACTATACTTTTCTGCCAACTTTTTCAAATTCTCTTCATCCCTTGCATAAAAATCTAGCGCCAACAAATTCGCCCGCATCCGCAAAACATTTTCATCATCTCCTTTCCGTGTCGCTAATCCAATTTCCGCAAGCTTCGGTTGCACTAATCTACTCACATACTTCCGGAAATTAGTTTCATCTTCCGAATCATACTCAAAGAAAATCTTAAGTCCACCAATCATCGTGGTTATGATGCTCCACACCGCCGCACTCGACTCACCATCAAACTTCGCAATTAAAGGTACCAGCGACGCACTAGACACCAACTCTGTTCTCGCCTCCAAATCTCTATCTATCAAAAGCCGAAGTTTTTCTTCCAGCCCCAAAGTATCAAAACTCTCAAGCGCCTGCCCAAATTGTGCATCATTTAAATTCAAAACATAATGCCCAGTCATATCCTGACTAATCTTCGGCAACAACCAATCCGATTTATTCATCTCCCCGTCTAACAAAAACCTTTTCTGTGAGAACTTTCCAAAACCTTCATCTTCACTCGTTACTACAGGATATCCGGGCCTGTCTATAAAGCCATGCATCATTTCGCTCACCTTGAAATCTGCGTGTTTATCCAGACATCTCCACAAATCATCACCAGACGTATTACCATATTTATACTCATCAAAATATTCTCTGAGCCCAGCACAAAACTTCTTCCATCCCATCAATCTCACCGTCATTAACATTAATCTTGCGCCTTTTGAATAAACAATCGCTGAGTCAAATAGCGTCGCAATCTCCGCCGGGTCATGCACTTCCTGGTGTACTGATTGTACATCTTTGTAAGCATCTCGCATCAAGGCCGCTCGTGCATCACCAGTAAAGAATAGTTCAAATATATTGTACTCTGGGTGAATGAAGTCTACCGCAAAGTATTCCATCACGCTTGCAAATGATTCATTAAGCCATAGATCATCCCACCATTTCATCGTTACAAGATCGCCAAACCACTGATGCGATAATTCATGCGCCACAGTTAAAGCAACACATTTTTTAGTTCCAAGCGTCGCTGCTTCTGAAGCTAACATCATTGATTCCCGATAAGTTACTAATCCCCAGTTTTCCATCGCGCCAGCTTCAAAATCCGGCAATGCAACCTGAGTTAGTTTTTTCAAAGGATATGGTATCCCAAAATTATCATCATAAAACTCTAACGATCTCGCTGCAACTTCATTCGCAAAATCTACTGCATTCACATCCTGATTGAGCGCACAATAAGTCGTAATCTCCACTCCATGTTTATTCTTTACCGTCTTTCCATGAAGTTTTCCGACCACCCATGCCAACAAATACGTACTCATCCGTGGTGTCGGCTCAAAATATGTTGTATTTTTTACAACATCTCTTGCTAGAGTATTTGATAAAATTAAATCTCCTGTCGATTCTGGCACCGTAATCGCAAGTTCAAACACCGCCTTCGCCGCCGGCTCATCAATGCATGGAAATGCTTCTCTCGCATAATGGCTCTCAAACTGCGTCGCTACAATCACTTCAGTATGACCATTGTATTCATATGTCGAAAGATATGCCCCCTCCATATTTTCGTTTAACACACCACTATACTGTATTTCTACATCCGCTTTTCCAAGTTCAATATCAAAAATTGAAAGAACCTCACCATCCGCCTTAAATCTACTTTTTTCACCATTTACCAAAACATCAGTCACTTGAAGCCCTACTGCATGGAATTTCACTATTTCTGCCTTCACCTCGCCAGTTACTATCACCTTCCCGCCAATTGTTTTCGCTTCCTTGTCAATTGCTAAATCTAACACATACTTTTCTGGAACAAAGTAGTCCAACAATCTTTCCATGATAAGAGCTCCTCCTTAAACTTTTAATTTGTTTTTATGAATATCAGTATGAATTAATACAGTTTTGCACTAGCAGGCATTTTCGCACCTTTCAAAATCGGTGCAAGTTCTGCCTCTTCCAAAGTCTCATGAGTCAACAATTCTTCTGCCAATTTATCAAGCACAGTCTTATTTGCCTTCAATACTGCTTCAGCCCGCATCGCCGCTTCATCTGAAAGAGCTTTTATTTCTACATCAATTAACTCCGCTGTCTTTTCAGAATATGGCTTCGCCGTGGTGATAGTATAATATCCACTAGCTTCTCCAGGAAATACCAAGTTTCGAGTATTTTTACCCATACCTTCCTCAATTATCATCGATTTCGCTAACTCAGCTACGTTTCGAAGATCCGAAGAAGCCCCAGTTGTCACTGCATCTGCACCAAACACAAGTTTCTCGGCTACCCTACCACCCATTGCTCGAGCCAGAATATCTTTCAGTTCATAAATACTCTTATAACTTCTATCCTCTGGTGGCAAAAACCAAGTTACCCCGCCAGTCTGACCACGCGGAATAATCGTTACCTTATGTACTGGATCGGAATCCGGCAATACGTGCCCCACCAATGCGTGTCCAGCCTCATGATAAGCAGTAATTTTACGTTCACGTTCATTCATTACCTTACTCTTACGCTCTGGTCCTATTGCCACTCGTTCAAAAGCTTCTGTTAAATCACTATTTGTGATTGATTTATGCCCCTCACGCGCTGCCGTAATCGCTGCCTCATTTGCAATATTTGCAAGATCTGCACCTGATGACCCAGCCGTCTTTTTAGCTAACGCTTCCAAATCTACATCTTCTGCCACTGGCTTGCCTTTAAAATGCACTTTCAATATTTCTAGTCTATCCTTTCGCTCCGGTAAGGTTACATTTACATGCCTATCAAATCTACCCGGCCTCAAAAGTGCCTTGTCTAGCATATCCACTCGGTTCGTCGCCGCCATTACGATTACGCCAGAATCATTGTCGAAACCATCCATTTCCACGAGTATCTGATTTAGTGTCTGTTCATCCTCGCGTCCTGCTCCACCCCTTGCATCACGCTTATGCGCCACTGCATCAATCTCATCAATAAAGATAATCGACGGTGCATTTTTCTTAGCTTTCGAAAACAAATCTCGTACCCGTGACGCACCTACGCCCACGAACATCTCTGCGAATTCCGAACCAGATATCGAGAAAAACGGCACATCAGCCTCACCAGCTACCGCTCTCGCCATCAAAGTCTTGCCTGTACCCGGATCACCAGCCAAAAGTACCCCACGCGGAATCTTTGCACCTAATTTCTCATATTTCTTTGGCTGTTTTAAAAAGTCCACAATTTCTGTTAAATCTTGTTTCGCCGCTTCATTCCCAGCCACATCCTTAAATGTGACCTTCTTCTTATCAGGCCCATAAAGCTGCGCTCTTGCCTTACCGAAAGACATAGACTGATTATTTGCCGCTGTCGCCTGTCGCATCATCCATGAAAAGAATATTACTAACGCCACTATTGGGAGAACTGTCAAAGCCACATCTAGTATAATCCCCCACACGTTTGTGCTTTCTTTATATTCGATCACTGGATATTTATCCTGGCATTTCGTCAATGCATCACCATTTAACCCATCACAATAATTAATCAAACCTTGATCATATAATGTTCCTGAAGCATCTTTCATCGAAGTCTCAGTCGGCCTGTCATTACCCTTCAAAGTAATATCAAGAGTATTGCCAGTCACTGTAATCCTCGCGATATTCCCATCTGGATCGTTTGCTCGTTGAATTACCTCTGATATCGGCACCTCCGTCTTTTTTGCATTATCTGCATTCATATTAACAATCAAAAACATCGCAAAGCATAACATCACAAAAGTAAAAATCACACTTCGAACCATATTCGAACGCTTCGCATTCATCGGCACGCCGATATTCTTTTTAGGGGTATTCTCCGCCACTTTATTATCTCCTTAACACTCCCATTTTAACATATTATTTATAAACGAGAAAGCGATTTTTGTGCACCATGGTCCACAGGCTCCGCCAATCGAAAAATACTTTCAGTTTCCATATGAATGTGCTATAATAAAACCATAACTGGGTGTAGCACAGTTGGTAGCGCGCGACTTTTGGGAAGTCGAGGTCGCAGGTTCAAGTCCTGTCACCCAGACCAGTTTTTTAAGAAATACCTGGGTATAGCGCAGCCTGGTAGCGCGCAGCGTTCGGGACGCTGAGGTCGCTGGTTCAAATCCAGTTACCCAGACCACGCACCCAAATTTTACCCAGACCATATTAATATATGGTTATTTTTATTTCGGGGGTTGGCGCAGTGGTAGCGCGCACGTCTGGGGGGCGTGAGGTCGCCAGTTCGATCCTGGTACCCCCGACCACATCATAAGTTTCTATAAAATTATAAGCAATCTCTTGCTATTTTTTTTGCAAGAATAAAACCCCAGCGAGACGGGGTTTTATCATAGTAATTCTAGGTGAATAAGATAGCCAAAACGCACTCTCCACCCAACTCCGTTACTCCGGCCTCTCTCAACGTCGATCGACCCGAATACAATTCTATTGTAGCATAACCATTATCAACGTCAATATTGATTTTTAACTATATTTATTTTATACTTATGTTTGACAAATTATTAAAACTATTATTTGGTATCTTATGACTTTAATCCAGCCTCGAAATACATCATTACGTAATCCCATCCCCACGAGAGATCAAACCCACCAGATATATAATTATTGAACTTAAAATGTGGCATACCATCCACTAGCTTTGTCATTTTTTTCGCATCAGCTATTACTTCCGGCAAAGACTCATCTTTTTCCACACATTCGGTAAACTTTTCTCCAAGCCCTACTTCTTTACCAATCTTAATCCAATAATCCTTCTTCAACTTATTAAATTCCGTAAAAGATGATTTTCCAGCATCTTTAAAATATTCTTGCCACACCTTAGTAACTGCAAGATTATAGTAGTCCCAAAACTTTCCCTCATTTTTCGCACAGGCAGTCGCTACCGCCCCGTAACGTGATTCTATCGGATTCGACTCTCCAAACTCATACAAGAAATCCGCCATTCTCACCTCTACTAAAATATCGTGTTCATTAATATAATTCAAAAAATCTTCTTCGTGCTCTATGATTGCATTCTCAAAAGCAATACAATACGGACATGCAATATCCGAATAAATAATAAAATAATTCTTAGCCTCCATATTACCAACCGTAGTCGCCTCATCCCATACTCGTTCCGAATTAGATGGTTTATTGTTCATGCTTGCAACAATTGCTGCCACCAACGCCACTACCACGCCAATTATACCCAGTATTCGTAATACCTTACCTGTTTTCATTATTCTTTAATCCCTTTTTCTCCATATATTTATCGTTTATTATTATAACATAGGTTTCTTCACCAATCCGTTTCAAAGAAAGAACTGCAATTAACACGGCAACTATGGTCACTATACTAGAAACCACTCCAGCTACAGCCATACCTCCACTTGCAAAAATAGTTCCAAGTAATGGCGTCAAAAGCGTCGTACCGCAAGTTGGGCAACCCGCGCCTAACGCAATTAATCCAGTAATAATACCTGCTTTCTCTACGTTAGCCGCATTAGCAACATCACCTGCATTTTTACCTATTCTCTTCTTATCCCACAATAACACTATTAATCCAATTAGTACACCCTGTAACACTGCCAACGAGAATACAGGAAGCCACTCTGTCACTATCATATTTATGCCAAACACCCCAATGAATGCATCGCCAATTATTTTCATACTACCAGAGAACCCCGACGCCCACATCAACTCAAATTTCGAAAAACCACCACTTAAAAGATTCATCAAAGTGCCAAAGAACAAAAAGGCTATCGAAAATCCAATCCAAAATCTCGGTTCTCTTGTCGCTAGCAAAATCCCCTTACCAGCCAAAGCAAAACCATCGCACCACTTCCGCCAATTGAACTTCCGCTTTCGCGGTCGAACCTCCTCGCCCACATTTCCTCCACATTTACTATATATTATAGTATCATAGTTTCATTTGATTATTCAAAAAGTTTTGTTTCAAAACGACCGCTTTGCGCTTCGTTTTCACCCAAAACGATTGCCTTTTTTGCTATTGTCGCAGCATATCGCATCTTATCGCCCAACTTCTTATCAATCATTACTATGGTCGTTTTCTCACCCTTTTCGCGTAAATCCTTTGCCACTTTCATTGCAAATGGGATTTCATTATCAGTAATCGGTATTATTGCCGTATCAATCGACTTTCCAATTTGGTTTTTTATCAAGTTATGTTCATTTAAAACATAATTCAGTCTAGTTAGTCCAATCGAGCCACCTACACCTGGGAATTTTTGTTCAGTAAAAAACCCAGCCAGATTATCATAACGACCCCCTCCGCACACTGATCCAACTTGTGGGTATTCCGGTAGATTAAACTCGAAAACAGTACCAGTATAATAATCCAAACCCCGCACTATCTTCATATCTGCGCGTACTAGCTTCTCGTAACCACCCTCTTCCATCATTTTTAGCACCATATCTAGTTCATCAACACCTAACACAAACGTATCATTTGCTATACCCATTTCCTTAAGCCTGTCAACAACCTCAGTCCGTGAACCTCGGATTTCTACAAACTCCATCATGGCTTCAATTTGCCTGTTATTCAACCCCGCCTCTTCAAACGCTTCTTTTGTCTTCTCTACTGGCACCTTCTCAGCATGATCGATAATACTAAAAATCTCTTCAGCCTGTGCTTCTAAACCGTACTCTTGAACTAAACCAGACAAAATCTTTCGGTTATTTATTCTCGCTATTACTGGTGTATTCAATTCGAAACCCATAAATGTATCAAGCAATGTTACTATCACATCCACATCATAATATAGTGGCAAACTCCCCCTACCCACTACATCCACATCGCACTGATAGAATTCACGGAATCTCCCTTTTTGTGCACGTTCACCACGAAAATTCCTCCCCATCTGTGTCACCTTAAACGGAAAAGTCAACTCGCTTTCGTGTTCAACAACATATCTTGCTAGCGGCACCGTATGGTCAAACCTCAACGCTTGGTCAGCACTATCAGCCGTTTCTGCTGTTTTGAATACTCTATAAATCTGCTTTTCCGTATCTCCACCTGCCTTAGCAAGCAATATCTCCGCCCTATCTATCACTGGCGTCTCTATATGCAAATATCCATGTCTAGAATAAGTCTCTGCTATTTTATTCTTTAGTGTATCAAATTTAGCCTGAGCCTCAGGCGCAAACTCCTGCATCCCTGAAACTGGAGAAGTATTCATCTTTTTCATACTTTCAATTATACCACAAGTATGCTATAATCACACTATCGTGGCGCTGTAGCTCAGTTGGTAGAGCAGAGGCCTGAAGAGCCTTGTGTCACTGGTTCAAGTCCAGTCGGCGCCACCAAGTTATATATGAATCGGCATTTTTGCCGATTTTTTAGTGGTAAATGTCTGTTAAGTACCTTGGAAGTTCTGAGGTACTATTTTGTACCAATTTTACACAAAAAATGCGCCCAAAAGCGCATTTTTACCCCTATAAGATCGTATGTTAATACCCTAAACAATTAGGCCTTATAAACCATGTTATTATTAGCAATCAGACTAGATAGCTTCTGGACGAGAAAGGATGTCACTCATTATTATTTCTGCGGCAGTCTTAGCTGCTTCCCGATTAACCCCGCAAGATCCGATGAATCCTGTCTCGTTAAATAATCTAAAAACGTAATTACCGAAATCAATAAAAGTCGTCGAAGGCATAGTAGCTCTCATGGAGTCCGGATACTCTTCTACTGGACTTCTTGAAACCAATATCATTGAACAAGTAAAAATATCATCAGTGGACTGAGCTTGTCCTCCATCCGGTAAATCGGCTTTTCTAGTAGCTGATAAGGCTATATTGTATCTATCCGATTTCCCGCCGTGCCATATGCTCTCTTGGTCAACTGCAAAACCATATCCAGTTAATTCATCCGATAACTTATATTTAACCCCCCATTCGGGAACATAAAAATAATCATTTTCAATATATGGTCCACCAGTAATCTTAGCCGTATCGGTTATGGTTACAGTTGTGCCATTTTCGTCAGTAGTCTCAATTTTCTCAGTTTCTAAAGCAGTAATCTTACCGTTAGAATCTTCAACCTGAACTTTCAGGTCAGAAATCTGACTATCTTTTTGCGAACTTTGTATCATACCATAAACGCCAAATCCGATACCACAAGCCGCTACAACACAGGCAATCACAGTGGCAATTTTTAACCCATTACCACCATTTTGCTTATTATTCTCTGCTACGGGCACTTTCGGCGTGCTAGCGTCTAAATTTTGTTCCATTATTGTCCTTTCAATTATCCTTATGTTTTATTATAGCACATTCAAAATCTAACTTCGCTCGTAAATCTTCTTTGTAGATTGTTAATGCCTGCCCAATTCGCCCCCACTAACATTTTTAGAAATCACCTACAAATTTTTATATACATTTCCGTCTATATCTACGAGATGAGCATATGAATCTCCACCATCGAAAACTGATACAATTCTTTCATACCCATCCAAGTTTTCAATCGACCTATCCCCATTCTCAGAAATATCTATACGCACCACACTGCCATTCTTCCTAATAAGATAAAAATATGGGGTCCCATTATTCCCAATCCGAACAAAATATACACTAATTACATTATCAGCTTCAGCAATAACTGCCGAATCATTATCAATATCAGTTACAATAAGATGCGAATTGTGGATTCGTGCTAGTACCGTTCCTTTTACGTTATTTGGATCATCATGATGATAATAATAACCAAAAATCGTTGCTGAATAATTCCTAGCTAGATTATCTGAGAATACTTGATAATTATCAGCAGCCGTTATATCACGTATTGCAAAATAAGCACCGAACCCAATACCGCACGCTACAACAATAGAAGTAATAATCGTAACAAATACCCATCCCTTACCATCACATAACTTTTTATCATTTACAGCTGGTGCTTTAGTAATCCTTTTTTGTTTCATAAGATATTCCCTTTAGTTATCTAGTCAAAAACCCATATCCGATGTCCTAATCATTACCAGTAGAATCCTTGTCTATGTCATATTTTTCTCTGTCCCTTGCCCATTCTTCCAAAGTCCTTGCACCACTATAGTAATAATCAGACTCAAAACCTGCCATAACTTTTTTAATCTTTTCCTCATCGCCAGTCAACTCATCCGGATAGTAATACTTCAATGCTTCCTCAACACTAAATGGCTCAACGCCGCTCGCTACGGCCTTCCTTTTCAGAATCTCTAGCTCACGCGCCCTCCTTGCTTTTTCCTGATCAAAAGGTTCTACTGCCACACTATATTCTTCTGCAATTTCACTATTCTTCATATGCCCTGGTCTTTCTCTATTTTCCATCTTTTACCTTTCGTATTATATAATATCATTTCTTCAGTCATTATTCTATGCCGCATTCAAATCATATTTAGCCATACGTTGCTGTTTGACCCACTCGATAATCTTCTGTTTGTCATGTGGGTCTATCCCTGCTGCCTTAGAATCCAATGCCTCGCCTAGAGTTATTCCTCCCAAATCAACATATGGAGCGAAAATTTCTCGCGCTTCATCTGCACCTTTTTTGCTCCATTCAGGAACATTTTCCGATTCATCAAAATACTTAGAAACAAACTCTTCTACATACTCTGGCGATATGACCTTACTCTCTGCATCCATCGCTTCCCTACGAGCCATAACTTCATCTTGTTTAATAATAGCTCGGCCCAATTCCTCATATCCAGGTCTATATTTAACTACTCCGTCAACCTTTTTAGCTACCTCAATTTGTCGCTTACTTACTGGGTCAAAAGCCCTCAAAGAATACTCTGAAACAATTTCATCCTTAACATCTTCTATAACCTGCCCCCTATTAACGCGTATACCAACGAAACCTCTTGCAACACTACCAAATCCAATATTAGGATCTACGCCACCAATCGGTCTCTTTAATACTCTAAATGCCGAAAGTTCAATTGGGACATCATTGTCAAGCAATTCGACCTGCTTTCCACTTTCTTTACCCCAATCAATTATTTCGGGAATATCCCCTGGTGCTTCCAACTGTTTATCAACTAATAACGAAGTGTCGGAATTTTTAACCAATCTTTCAGCATGCATCCTACACATACCAGTAGATTCCATATGTGCTTGGTCTGACGTTATTTCAACCCCCAAATTATCTCTAGCTTCTTTTATAATAATATCTTTAAAATAATCTGGCTTAACTGCGCCAGGCACATCACCATCTATTATAATCCCTTTGTCTCCATATTTTTCGCTCACCGCAGTGGTTTTTCCAGCACCACAACATCCTCTCATTGCAATAATTCTAGGAGGTGGACCTAGTTTTTTTGACAAATCATGCGCATCTTCTGCCACTCGATTCAAAATTTCATCATGCCAAACCTGTCGCTCTGAAGTATACGCTCCCGCCTCGCCTTTTTTCCTCTTTAACTCACTTAAATCCATAGTCGCTCCGCCCTCAATATATAGTGAAGCAGTTATTGCACCACTTTTAAGCCCTTCAATTTCTTTTTCCCTAATTACTTGCTCCATGTGCTCAGAATAATCTGACATATTAGCCAATTCTTCAACACCAATCGAAGTATACGACGGCTCACCTTCCCCATTATTTGCAGAAATATCCTCTATAGACATTAGTTTTACCTCCTTCTCGCTAACTTATTAACTATCTGTATAGCATTCGTTAATCAAATTATATCATCATGTTACTATTTAAAAAATACTCCACTAAACCAGTCGTATTAAATACACCAAATCAATATGCTATAATCAAGAAATGGTTACTCATAAAGAAGAAGTTAAACAAGCTATCGTCAACGCTCTTGCCGATTTGCCACAAAACACGACAATAATCGTCGCAACAGACGATGAAAAACAAATCGTTGACGAAGCTCTCACCACGCATCCACTGCCATACGATGTACGTATCATCCAAACTGGACCTGGCATCTGCAATACCCTCGACGCCCTTTTGCCACTAAATATCGACACCCCCATTTTAAACTTCGGTTACGCCGGGTCAAACAAACTCAAAAAATTCAGCATTCTCACAGTCAATGAAGCGCGACACTATCACCCAAATGTTAGCTTCGATCGCCCAGAACCCGAATTCCTTCTTAACACTATCCCAAATCTCACAAGCGTCGTTTGTTACACTAGCCAAGATTTCGTTCACAATACGACCATCGAAGATCCTGTCATCTTCGACATGGAGCTCGCTATTATCGCTCAACTCTTCCAAAACCAACCAATCTTCAGTCTTAAAATAGTTAGTGACAACATGGATTTTGAAGAATACAGCCAAACTATTTCCGAGTAAAACAATAGCGGTTATATTGCAAGATAATTCACTCGACCATTTTTAATCCAATGCTATAATAAACATTTGACTAATAAATCGAAATCATTAATGCCGGCGAAGATAAATATACACTCAAAATCAGTGGCACAATAAGTAATGAAAAATACTATTTCACTATTCAAGACGACTCTAACAACGAATACAGATTCTGTTATTACTACGACAAAGACCAGAAAACCGTCATCCTTAAGCCAACCGAAGAAAACTACGATTCTTATTAATCATCAAATTATCACATTTTTTTGAAAAATGTGATATAATAACAAAAGCAAATCTGGGTCGGTAGCTCAGCAGGTTAGAGCACGGGCCTTTTAAGCCCGGTGTCGAGGGTTCGAGCCCCTCCCGACTCACCAAATAATGAGGACGCTTAGCTCAGTTGGCTAGAGCGTGTCTTTGACGTAGACAAGGTCAGAGGTTCGACTCCTCTAGCGTCCACCACTAAATCAATGAGCCATCGGCTCTATTTTTTCTCTCGCGACAAGTATATCAAATAATAGCCTCCGCCCACCATAATCGCTCCACCTATAATATTACCTAACGTCACCGGCAACAAATTCCCAACTAAGAATCCAGTAATACTTGGACCTACCAGTCCAGTAAACGATGACATCATCATCCCAGCCGGCACATAGAACATATTTGCTACCGAATGCTCAAACCCACAAAGCACGAACAGCATCACTGGCAAGAACACTGCTACGATTTTCCCACCTACCGTTTTCGCCGCGAATGCCATCCACACTGCTATACACACTAGAAAATTACATAGTACCCCCCTCATCATCGCTTCAAAAAAGCCCATTCCCACCTTTGCATTAGCCGTCGCTATCACCGGCTCAGCCACCGCGTCAAACGCCCCACTCACTGTCACCAAACACGTAATTATCAAAGCGCCTATTAAGTTCCCGATAAACACAAGCCCCCAGTTCTTCAATAATTTCCCAAGGCCAATTTTTCCAGCCAGCAACCCAGCCATCATTAGATTATTCCCCGTGAATAACTCGCTCCCAGCTACCACCACCATTGCAAGTCCAGCTGGGAACACTAACGCTCCTGCAATCTTCCCCACATATACATTTGCAAAAGTCGCTCCCACGCCAGCTAACGCAATAAAAGCGCCTGCGAACATTCCGAGTAAAATCATTCGCCACCACTTCAGATTAGCTTTTTTCTCACTCACAGCCACCGCTATTTCCGCAATCTCATTCGGACTAAACATTTTTACCTCCACTTTAATCTAAATCTATCCTACACCAAAAATCCCCTCCGGTAAAGAGGGGATTTACATTGAACTCGCAAAAGATTATTTCTTCTTCGTATTCTCAGCGATATCACGGGTATTGCGCCAGATCATGATAAACATCATCGATGCTTCATAGATAATACGAATTACGATTGGCCCAAAGACTAAGCATCCTAACCACATCAAGATGCCTTCTCCACCAAGTGCTAAGAAGGTGAATGAATATAGCACTGCAAAAATCGTTGCAAAATAATAAATCATCTTCAAGATTGGCTCAATCCACATAATCTTGAAAGATAGAAAATCCTTTAGCCACTTTGCAAACTTACCTTTAGGCGTAGTATTTGGTTTTACAAATAAAGCATAGACAAGTACCCCGCCGATAATCGCAAGGATCAGAGCAACAATACTCCAGATGTAAAAACCTGTTGGCAAAGAATACAACAAGTTCATAATAGCTTGCGTATCATACGAGCTATCTGTATATAAACTAGTAGTTGGCATTTAATAACTCCTTTTATTAATGTTACCTTAATCATACCATAAAAAATTTTATTTTGTCAAAAATTTTATTATAATATATGTTATGAATAGAGTTCCCCTAGCGGAGCGTATGCGCCCCACCAAGCTCGAAGAAGTCCTAGGTCAGGATGATATTATCGGGGATGGTAAAATACTCACTGAAATCGTCAAAAACGGCGAACCAGTCAACCTTATTTTTTGGGGTCCGCCCGGCACCGGTAAAACCACCTTAGCTCGTATTCTGGCCCACGAATTTAACGCTGACTTCGTGGAAATCTCCGCCGTTACCGCCAAAAAAAGCGACGTCGAGGAAGTCGTAAAGCGCGCCAAAACTAACTGGAATCTCAAAATTCGCACTGTTCTCTTCGTAGATGAAATTCATCGCTTCAATAAAGCCCAACAGGATGCTTTCTTGCCACATGTCGAATCTGGCCTTATTACACTCATCGGCGCCACTACCGAAAACCCATCCTTCGAAGTTATTTCCCCACTCCTCTCTCGCTCTCGCGTGATTGTCGTCCAGCCATTATCAAAAACGGCCATCTTAAAAGTACTTAAACGAGCCTGCAAAGCCGAGCAAGTTAATGTGCCAAAAAACGCTCTCGATTATTTAGCGGAGCTCTCTGGCGGAGACGCCCGCAGTGCATTAGGCGATTTAGAGCTCGCAATATCCTTAACAAGTAATATCACCAAAGACACTATTATCGAAGCTGCCGGCAAAAAACTCCCAGGTTACGATAAAAAAGGCGATCATCATTACGACAATATCTCCGCTTTTATTAAATCCATGCGCGGTTCCGATCCCGACGCAGCTCTTTATTACTTAGCCAGAATGGTCGAAGCCGGAGAAGATCCCAAATTTATCGCTAGAAGAATGGTAATTTTTGCTTCTGAAGACATTGGCCTCGCTGGCAACGGCGCACTAAGCTTAGCCACTGCCTGTTTTCAAGCCGTCGAACGTGTTGGCATGCCAGAATCTGGCCTCATTCTCGCTCATGCCGTTGTAGCCCTCAGCTTATCTAAAAAATCTCGTGCCACTACCGACGCTTGGTTTACCGCTCAAGACCTCGCCAAAAGAACCATGAACGAACCAGTCCCTATCCATCTTCGCAATGCCCCTACCAAACTTATGAAAGACCTTGGCTTCGGTAAAGGCCAAAAATGGGAAGCTGGCTTTCACCTCGATAAATCCTACCTGCCAGACAGTATTAAAAACGAAAAAATTTTCAAGGGCTAATCTTTTTCCTTTAAAAAAGCTCCGCTCTGTCTCGACCACAACCTTGCATATTCCCCATCACTCGCCAACAGCTTCTTATGCGTTCCTTGTTCCACAATCACCCCATCCTTCAAAACCACAATCTCATCAAGCCCCGCTATTGTCGATAATCTGTGTGCTATCACAATCGCCGTCCGTCCGTACATCAAATTCGAAAGCGCTTCCTGAATCACCGCCTCAGACTCCGAATCAAGAGCTGAAGTTGCCTCATCCAGAACAAGAATCGGTGCATCCTTTAGTATCGCTCGCGCTATCGCAATTCTTTGTCGCTGCCCACCAGACAGTTTCACACCTCGTTCACCCACCAAAGTATTATATCCTTCCGGCAACTCCCGAATAAACTCATCCGCATTCGCCAACTTTGCAGCTCTTTCCACCTCTTCACGCGAAGCCCCCGGCTTACCATAAGCAATATTATCAAACACACTACGGTGGAATAATGACGATTCCTGTGGCACATACGAAATCGCCTCCCTCAATGATTTTTGCGTCACATCCCGAATATCCTGCCCGTCAATGAAGATCCCCCCACTCGACACGTCTGCAAATCTAAGTAACAACTTCGTTAAAGTTGTCTTGCCAGATCCAGATATCCCCACTAATCCCACCGTCCGCCCAGCTGGAATCGTCAAATTAAAGTTAGTGAATAGTTTTCTCGTTTTTTCTTTATGTTTAAACGAAATATGCGAGAAATCAATTGCTCCATCACCTACCACCAAAGGTTTATCCGTCTTGTCATCCACAACATATGGCAAATCTAGTATCTCCACCATTTCTTTTGCATTACCAAAATCCCGTGTAATGCTCCTTAGGATATGCCCAATTCGCCACAAATTCATCATCAACTCATTAGAGACCTGGAACAAAAACACAGTACTTGCCACTGATAGACCAAACCAATTATGACTAAGTACTACAAAGAAAATCATCACTACAAATGTGATTGTTTCTACTATGTTTAGTCCAGCATTTCGAATAAACGAGGCCTTCGCCATCCCCATCGTCGCATCATGAGTTCGTCTTGTTGCTCGCGCAAACCGCGCTTTTTCATATTCTTCTCGAGCATAAGACTTCACCGCTAACTCATTTGTAATCGCATCCGCTAGCTGTCCAGTCTGCTTGTTCTCCGCCTCTGCCATTTTCTCATCATAACCCTTCGTCTTAATATGCATAGCAATCGCCATCCACACAAACGTAACTGTAAAGACCAACAATACCGCTGCAAAAGGCAAGCATATAATCGCCGCCGAGACTATCGCGTACACCACAACCAGAATCAAAGGATAAACATTCCACACCACTCCTGATTTAAAACTAATGAACGCATTTGGCAACTTATTCGCTGCACTCGTTAGTGAGCCAGAAAATCTCTCACTATGAAATGTCATTGACTGGTTTATCACCGCATGAAACGCCAGTTGCGATAAATATTCACCACATTTCGCGTCTAGCGACCAATCAATCCAGTCTAAAATCCGAATTAGCACCAAGTTATTAAAAACAATTGGTATCAAGGTTAATGTTAGAACTCCAGTATAACTCACCAAAGCAAAATCCCCCTCACCCAGTTTTCCAATAATCTCTGCCGTTCCCCACGACCACACCATGTTTGAAATAAACACATTTACTGGGATCAAAAGTATCAACGCAAAAGTCCTCACTTTCTGCGTCATTAACGCCTTCCAAAAATAGTATAGCGTCCGTCTCACAGTCCCCTTTTTTCTCTCAGTAACCATAGGTTCATTATAACACAATTAACCTCTTACAGACATAAGCTAGAGCAAGTACCCCTAAGTATATCAGTAATAGAATAGATGTGTTATAATCGATACATGAGTAAACTAGAAGATATCGTAAGTCTATGTAAGCGCCGTGGGTTCATCTTCCCAGGCAGTGATATTTATGGTGGTATGGCCGGTACTTGGGATTATGGCCCACTTGGCGTTGCCCTAAAACGCAAAATCATGTCAGAATGGTGGCACTTCTTCGTCGATAATCGCGATGATATTTATGGTGTCGATGCCGCCATTATTATGAATCCACGTACTTGGATAGCCTCTGGTCATGCTGCAACTTTTTCCGACCCACTTGTTGAATGCAAAGAATGTCATCAGCGTTTTCGTGCCGACAAAATTGCTAGCGTGAGTGAAAAAGTTTCTCCAGACGAATTCCGTGCCACTCATACCAAGTGCCCAAATTGCGGCAAAGAAAACTGGGACGACGTCAAACAATTTAATATGATGTTTACTACCCATGTCGGCTCCGTCGCCGATGATACCTCAAAGGCTTATCTTCGACCAGAAACTGCTCAGGGCATCTTCACAAATTATAAGAACGTTGTTGATACCATTTATCCGGATTTACCATTCGGTCTCGCCCAACAAGGCAAAGCCTTCCGCAACGAAATTAGCCCCCGCGATTTCGTCTTTCGCTCTCGCGAATTCGAACAAATGGAAATAGAATACTTTGTAAATCCCACCACTTGGGAAGAAAACTTCAAAAAGCTTCTTGATAGTTGTCACGATTTTCTCGAACACATAATGAATCTGCCAAAAGACAAAATTCATGACCTAGAAGTCGCACCAGCAGACCGTGCTCACTATTCTAAACGCACCATTGATATCGAATTCGATTATCCAATTGGTCGCGAAGAATTAATGGGTATCGCCTATCGTACTGACTTCGATCTCGGCAATATCGCCCGTGAATCTGGCAAAAATATGGAATACCGTGACAAAAAAACCAACGAAACATTCGTTCCACACGTCATCGAACCAAGCTTTGGGGTAGAACGCCTCGTTATGGCAGTTCTTACCACAGCCTACACCGAAGATGAAATCAATGGTGAAAAGCGTATTGTCTTGAAACTCCCAGAAAACCTCGCACCATATAGATTTTGCGTTTCGCCACTTCTTAAAAATAAACCGGAACTCGTCGAAAAAGCTAAACAAGTCTACAATAAACTTCGCGACAAATATTCTAATGTTACTTGGGACGATTCTGGCAACATCGGCAAGCGTTATCGCAAACAAGACGAAATTGGCACCTTCGAATGCGTCGTTATCGACTTTGACACCCTAGAAGACGACACGGTTACTGTCCGCGACCGTGACACCACTACTCAAACTCGCGTTAAAATCTCTACGCTCTAATTCTCTAGCTCCAACAAAATAGCCCCTCTTGTTTGAGGGGCTATTTAAATAGTGACTTACTTCGTCGCGTCTTCTATAGCTTTCTTAGCTTTTTCAACCGTCTCACTAATTTTTTCTTTTGCATCATTCGCAAATTTCATAGCATCTTGAGCCATTTTTACTTCTGGATGTGCGACTAGGTAACGCTCAATTGAATCTTTAATCACCTTCTTCGCCGATTTAACATCTTCAAAAGCCTTTACCTCAGTTGTACCAGGTTTCTTCAAATCTTTATAATGATTAAAGTGATATTCAATCTGCTTCAAAGTCTGCTTTGGCAAATCTTCCAATTTCTCGTAAGCATCACCATTATTACGGTCATCTGCCGGCACGCAAATAATTTTATCGTCCACTTCACCACCATCCACAAATTTCATCACACCAAGAATCTTTGCCTTCATCCAAATACCCGTTGTCAAAGGCTGATCGGTAATCATTAATACATCTAACTCATCACCATCTTCATCTAAGGTTTGTGGGATGAAACCATAATTACAAGGCTTTGCAAATGCTATCGGTTCCACCCGATCAAGCATAAAACAAGCATGTTCCCTATCCCATTCAATTTTGTGGTTCGAACCAGTCGGAATTTCAATCACCACATTTAATTCACCATTTTCATAATCCCCCGGGGTCAAAACTTTGTTAAAGTCTGCCATATATCTCCTTTCTATTTCCTCCATTATACCATATATCTTGCAGTATATTACACTTGATAAGTCTGAACTACTGCCCAAATTCGTGAAGACATAGGTTCATACCCGTTTACTCTTGCCACTACCGCCAAATCAGTTGTGAGCATTAATCTTAACATCTTTATTTCATTCGCACCATAATCACCCATCTCTCTTGCAACAAAAGATTTTTCCACAGAATCCCACGCATATCGCCTTACCGCATCCAATTTCTCACCATTTATGTCACGATGTAGATTTATCTCCTCTCCCATCGCTCTAACCAAATTCAATAAAAACCAGCTTTCCACCAGTTTCGCATTTACTCCATCATTTAACCCGCTCAATGATTCATCAGTTAATTTAAAATAATCAGAACTGTCCGAACTTTCTGCTGCCAAACTGACCTTCTTCAAAATCGTCGCCGCTAGTTCCATTTTCGAATAATCTACTAATAATTTATTGTAGTATTTAAGCATTTTCGCACTCGTCACCACGCCCAACTCGCTCTTGCCTTGATGTATATTTAGTTCCGAAAGCGAAAACATCTCCACCCCACCAGCCAATTTAGACCGTGCTCTTCGTACGCCTTTTGCTATTGCCGAAATCTTGCCTTCAGGCGTAATAAGATTTAAAATCCTATCAGCTTCACCATAATTTGTGCGTTTTAATACTATACCTAGTGTTTTTATATCACTCTGCATATTCTTTTACCAATCTCCGAATATCACTCGGTGTGAATGTCTCCTTATTAAGTACTTCCACCACTCCATATACCGACAAATCACGCCCACCGAAATTCACTGCACTCACTATTACTACAGGAATCCTCGCCGTATCGTCATATGAAATCAGTTCATTTAAAAAAGTAAAACCATCTGGCCCCATCAGCATTACATCCATTATGATAAGATCAGGTAATTCGCCATCAGTAATTGCTTCCATTGCTGCAAGTGCATCTCTAAACTCTCGCACTTCATGCTTTCCGCACGCTCGACTTACACATCTGCGCATGATTTCATCGCCGTCTATTATATATATCATCAAAACAAGCTCGCCTGCTTAGATTTTAACAAATCGACGTAAAAACTCGTTCCATCTCGATGACGCACCGCCCCCACTTTCGCATTCATATATTTAGAAAACTTTGACGAAATATATAGTCCTAACCCAGATGTCCCAGGCCTCATCGCAATTGAAGTAGGTCGTCGCACCCATCCAGCTTTTAACTCTCGCCATATATCCATAGGTAAAGCTGGACCATAATCTCTCACAGATACACGCACCTTATCGTGGCAATCTCGCACAATCAGTTCCGAACGCACATCTCCATCAGTATAACGCAAAGCACTTAACAAAAAATTCCACACTACACTCTCTAGTAGCTCACGATTTGCCACCACAAGACCAACACCACTAGTATATTTCACAAACAAATCTTGCCTATCACACCCAAACAGTTGCATCAACTCTCTCGTTACGTCATCACACACTGCCCGCACCGGTACTGGTTCCATCGCAAACATCCCACTCTCTAGTCTTCTCAACTTCATTAAATCATTCACCTGTCGTATCGCCATGTCCGATACGCTAATCATCTCCTTACGAATCCGTTCATCATCTATGTTTAATTCATCAAAAGAAAAAGCTAGTTGTCTTAAAGTTGCCAAAGGTTCCTTCAACTCTCCAGCCGCCACCAAAATACCATCAACCTCCACATCCATGCCCCCATTATAACACACTACGCGTTGAACTTTACAGTCTTCAACAGTTCGTCAAAATCACCCTCGAACACTGCAGCCGAATCCGTCTGCAAAATAGCTGTTTTATCACGAATCTTGAAAACAACTATAATACCACTTAAATCAGTATTTGGGATAGTACCCACATAACGATTTGCCACCACGCCACCCACCGAAGTAGTTCCCATCGTCAAATTAGAGTCACGCCAACTCATCTCTCGTTGATATTCTTCAACCACAGATTCAAAATCTTTATCACGAATAATTACTCTTAAAGCATTAATAGTATTATCGCCTACTTCATTCACCACAATCGGGTTAAAGAATGCCATAAAATCACCACCCTTCGACGCATCAGACGCTATATAAACACTCCAAGTCTTTGGGTATTCAAAAGAAAGTTCACCATAATCTGCCGGTCCAGAAAATGATCTATACGGATCCTTCTCTCGCTCAGCAAATTCCGCCTCCATCTCAAGTGCCTTCTCTTCTCTTGCACTAGCCACTGCAGCATTTATCTTACCGGACACATCATCCTGCACGGAATTGTATTCTGTCATGAAATGAATAAACAAACAGAAAAACACAATTGTCGCGATTCCAAACGCAACCGCAATTATAGTCTTAACCAAATCATTCGTTCTATTTTGCTTCTCAATTAACGCATTTGCTGCAGCCTGAGCAGCAGAAATATTCGGACCGCTATAAGACATATTCGGTTGCTGCACTGGTGGCATCTGTCTATTATACATAATTACATTATATCATTATTTACTAAAATCTTCACTAAGTATTTCTATTTCGTTCTTTAACTCATTCAAGTCTTTTTCGATTTCCTTCGCAAGCTTCAGAGCTGTTTTATACCTTTCAGTAGCCTCTTCCAGCTTAAAATCATCAGAATAAAACCATTCCACCTGAGCATCAAGCTCACTAATTTTTTTATTTATCATAAACCTCCTTTATCTCTGCTTTAATTTCTTTATTTAATGTTGTAATTTTAACAACACTACCAGGCAAAATCTCCCCAGTTATTATTGCATAGCCTTGTCTTAATACTTTTTCTGGATTTAACGCTTCAAGCAACTTTTGTTTCATTTGAAATAAATGTTGTAAATTATCACATTCTCCCTGTATCTTTTGCAACAATTGTTTCATTTTCTCTAAATTGGTTGCTATTGTTGGCTCGATGTACTTAGTTATCAATCCATGACCAACCTTTTCAATCTTATCACGATTATTATTCCTTGCGTATTCTATCTCCTGCAACATTGTCTGCCTCATCTGTCGCACCATCCTCATCACTTTATTCTTTTCGTCCTCACGATTCGGAGTCAGAAGTTCTGCTGCATTTGAAGGTGTCGAAGCACGTACATCGCAAGCCAAATCACAAAGTGATTCATCCACCTCATGCCCAATTCCGCAAATCACTGGTATCTTAGAAGCAGCCACTTCTCTCACCAACCTCTCGTCATTAAAGCAGGATAGATCATCCGCTGAACCTCCACCACGAAGCAAAGCAATCATCTGCACCTCACCTCGTTCATTGAAGTATTTAAGCGCTCGAATGATTTGATCCGGTGCATCCATTCCTTGCACCTGCGTATGTGCTACCTGAATCTCTAATCCACCCCATCTAGCGTTAATTATTTTTATAAAATCCGCATATCCAGCCGCTTGAGTCGATGAAATCACTCCTATTCTAGATAAATCATCTGGAATTGGACGTTTTTTTATTGGATCAAACAACCCCTCTCCCGCCAGTTTCTTCTTCAGCATCTCAAATGCCTTCTTTAATGACCCCTCACCAACTGGTTGCACCTGATTTACTGTAAGCGAAAACTTCCCCCATTTCGTCAACTTCGGCACACCACGCACTACTACCTTCATCCCGTCCTCAAGTGGTTGTCTTAAAGACCACACCGACATAAAACACGAAATGCTTGATTCCTCATCTTTAATATCAAAAAATACCCATTTCCCTTGGTTCACCTTAAAACTCGCCACCTCTCCCGTAATCATTACTGACGAATACGCATACTCTAGTGTGTCATTTACTAGACTAATAAAGTCAGTGGGCGTTATGATGGGCAACTGTGATATTTCTCCTGGAGACCTAAAATCAGTATTTAGTGACTTAAGCGTGTCTGAAAAGGAAGCATCTAACTGCTTATCCATTTCTGCCCCTTATTACCTTATAATATGGTCCAATACCAGTTACGATTGTAAATAGTAACGTAAATACCCGCGTCATCACGGTCACAATAGTTGCCGTCGGGAAATCCACACCAAGCGCAATCATCACTCCAGCCATTCCCAATTCATATAACCCATATGGCACAATTCCATCAAAAACCGAACCTATCGCCTCTCCAACTAGAATATATGGCAATAATTCCGGCCGACCAAGCGATATCGCCACAATCCAATACGTTGCCACTTCCAAAAAAGAGTACATAAACCCCCACAGAAGTGGTTTTTTTAAGAATCTCTTATTCTTCTTTGCAATTTTCACACTCTCATGTATATCAGCAAAATACGCACTGATTTTTGCATATTGCATAATTCTCTTTTTGTGCCCAAACGTCACCACCCATACCAAAAGATTCAGAATTCTTGCTACAGTTTTCGAAAAAAACTCAATTCGTTTTCTACTACTAGCTACAAGCACAATTAATGACAATCCCACAAATACCCCAAAATTCATTAGTAATGATACGGGGATAATCCACTTAGCCTCATCTGGGATCATATTTAGCGCTAACATAACCACAATAGCCACTAATGCCTGCGCATAATTCACTACAGTCGTTACTGCATAACGAAAAATATATAGAAAACTCGCTTGCCCAGCCGAAACATTAAACGGCTTCAATCTATAAGTAAGATAAGCCAAGCCACCAATCCCACCAGCCGGAACCGCATGGTTTACAAAATTAAGCTCCGTAGAAATTAATAAAATCTCCTTATTACTGAACTTTTTTACGCTCTTATGACATTTTAAATAAGAGAAAAATATCTGCCCACAGGCATAATACATAAATATTTGCTCTGCCATCAAGAGAAGAAGTATCGATAAATTTGCTTCACCAAGATGATGAAAAGTGTCTACAATATCTGGCCAATTTTGATATACCACGTAACCAACTAAAATAGCTGTTAAAACCGACAAAATCGTCCGAAAAGAAAACCACTTACGTTTTTTCGCAGTCATAAAAGCATTATATCACAAAAAGTAGCCCCAGAGGGCTACTTATTTTCACTTAATGAACCTCTACTCTAACTCTTGGCAAAGATTTTCCAGAAAAGTGCGTTTTCTTCGTTTTTACAAAAACAACTACACCATCTTTAGCTGCATGAATCGTAAAGTTACGAGACATATAAGTGCCAGGACCTGCAAGCTTCGTAGCACCAGTCTGGCGCACGAGAACCTCACCGTTCTTTACTTTTTGGCCACCGAAGCGTTTAACGCCGAGGCGCTGGCCAGCATTATTATGGACGTTCTTGGCGGTACCGCCAGCTTTTACGTGTGACATTTAATTCTTCCTTAATATTATTATATCTCTTGCGACAACCTGCTCTTTACGATGGTAAAGAAGTCCCTCGCGAGTTTTACTGCTAACATTATACCCCATCCCTTCAATTTCGTCAAGAATATCTAACCGTGAATAAATCCCATCTGGCCTCAGCCATGCCGGTACCGCCATTACTACTGGTGTATCCACCGCAATCTGTTTCACTAAATTCTTCAAAAACCCTAGAATAATTACGCTACACTTCTGCTTCTCTTCTCTGAGCTTAATCTCAGCCGGCACCATCGACATCGGTCTACCAAGATAACCCTCGCACGCCACCGCACTTATCGGTTGCTCCCAACAAAAAGTCGTAGCATCCCCCACTTCCACCTTATAATTACTAAACTTAAAGTGTTTTAGATTTTTATCACTGTAATCCACCATTCTCTCACTTACATCTGTACCGTATGCTCGGTATCCCATCAGCAAAGCTTCCTGCAAAACTACCCCAGTCCCACAAAATGGATCCAGTATCGTCGCACCAAGTTCCAACGGACCACAAAGGTTAATTAAAACCTGTGCCAATTTTGGTGGCAACATCCCAACCTTAGCATCACGCGCTGGTCGCGCTTGGTCACGCCTTGCATAAGCATCGATATTTTGCACTCCGATTACTTTGTACCATTCATCATCAGTTTTTATTAGCTCCACCTTCCGCTCATTTTTTCCAGAAAGACCGTTATGCAGTGATGTAGCCGTCGAAAGAACTGCTTCCTTATTCTCTACCACACGCACGCTTCTACCGTGTCGTGCCATAATCTTCTTTAGCTTCAATCCCTCCATTGTCGCCGTTTTTCGTGATGCTTTTTTAGAATAATCCGATACCCCAATCGTAATCTTCCCATCCGACACATTCCTCAGATACTCAAGCGGTGTTTCGTTTAACAAAACTGCAAATTTTTTCACTCCCCCAAAACGATCAATTTGGACTGATGAGTCAGTTTCAAATAATACATACTGAGATGCAAAACTAGCAGTATTCATCAAAAACTGCGCTTCCAGTTCTGCAACCGACAATTCCGGCTGACGCCCTAGTACCGCAAGATATTTCATTTCACCACCACGAATTTATTCTTCCCCTTCTTCACAATTGCCGTCTGATTTACTGCCACATCTTCTTTTATCTTCACTCCGTTAATCGTAATTGCGCCTTGAGCGATAAACTCCCGCGCCTTCTTCTTCGACTCTGCCAAACCATAATCGACTAAAGCATCCACTAGCATTACACCCTTATTTGCTGTTGGTAAATAGTTTGCAAATTCTTTCAATTCGTCTTCAGAAAAGTCTGTAAAGTCAGTATCTCGCGAGAATAACACTTTGGTCAAATTCTCCACTGCTTCTGCCGCCTTTGCACCATGTACTACTGAAGTCACACCAAATGCTAAAGTCCTCTGTGCAATTCGTCTTTCTGGCTCCGCCGAGTGCTGTTTCAGCACGTCATCAATCTCATCTTTTTCTAATAATGTATAAGTCTTCAGCAAGTATTCCACCGCCTCATCTGGTTGATTTAGCCAGAATTGATAAAAATCAAATATCGGCGTGTAGTTTCCTGAACCATTATCTGTCGCCGTCAGCCACACTGCATTCCCTTCCGATTTACCGAACTTCCGTCCGGTTACTGGATCAATCACTAGCGGAGTAGACCACACGTCAACATCGACCCCCTCCAATCGCCGTATTAAATGCATACCAGTCGTACAATTCCCAAATTGATCTGCCCCACAAAGCTGCATCCTTACATCATATTCACGGAAAAGATGCAGAAAATCATACCCTTGAATTAGAGTATAAGAAAATTCAGCATAAGAAATCCCACTTCCACCTTCACCAATCCGATTCTGCACAAACTGCCGATCCAGTAATTGTGTCATCGAAAAATTTTTCCCTACTTCTCTCAAAAAATCCAAGTACTTAATGTTCTTAAACCAATCAAAATTATCCACCATCGTAACATTATCAGTATGTATTATTCTTTCAATTTGTTTCCTAATACACTGCTTATTGTGTTCTACCTCGTCAAGCGATTTTAAATCTCTCTCGCCATTTTCCTTCGGATCACCAATCTGACCAGTCGCCCCGCCAACAAGCAGTACCGGCTCCCAACCATGTCTCACGAAACACGCGCACATCATTAAAGACGCGAGATTTCCAATCGTCAACGAATCCGCCGATGGATCTGCACCCCAATAAAACTTCTTATTCTCCCGCACGTCCAAGTCTGCTGGGTTTTCAATAGTAGTCTCAGCCTTAAAACCACGATAAATAAGCTCTTCCGATAATTTCATAGCTTAATTATATCACAACTTCGCACCAAGCCTCGCTTTATTGGCCCATTCATCCGCCATCTCATTATTTTCCGTCCCCACATGTCCTCGCACCCAAATTAGTTTCACATCATGTAAGCAGTACAAATCATACAATTCTTGTACTATTTCTAAATTCTTAATCGGACCGGTTTTCTTCTTCCATCCATTCGCTTTCCATACAGGAGCCCACTTCGTTAACACATTAATCCAAAACTCCGAATCTGAATGGATTTCGCAAATCTCATCTCCAGCGTATTTAATTGCAGCGATCATCGCTAGCCCCTCCATCCGAATATTCGTTGTCAATGGTTCACTCCCCAACACCACAGGCCTTGCCTCGTCCTTTGACACTTCAATTACCGCAAACCCACCAGGTCCAGGATTTGGATCCGCACTCCCATCCGTCCATAATTCTATCATTTTATATCTCCATGCATAATAACATGTTTTCATTATCCTATCTTAATTATCAAAAATCAAGTCGATGCTCCAAATAATCAGTATTATAAACAATCATTCTTTTACGATGCAGCACTAACTTCCCATGGACTTGTTGCGGTACCAGAACCACTCACGACAACCACGCCAGGAGCAAGCGAAATAACAGGACGCACACCATTAGAATTGCTTACGCCATAGTAGAATCCAAGAGCGCCAGTCGCTAGTAAAGCAGACCCGCTTGCGTTCCCACTAGAATCTCGACGAAGTGGAGACAATAGCCAGAAAGCAGAACCGGATCGTAAGAAAGAATTGTCGTTATAAGCAGAACCGTTAATTGGCGCACTGCCGCTACCAGC
>JAEEGL012053636.1_pt1 | contig 28264 bp, 22 predicted proteins | sample 9134231 | NCBI WGS metagenome assembly JAEEGL01 (sample SAMN16246548, study PRJNA631951) | gut metagenome | biome: gut microbiome; feature: rumen; material: fiber-attached | host: Bos | place: Iran: Karaj | collected 2018-10
AAGAGGAAAGTACCACTTTATGTAAACACGGAATTGAGCACAAGGCCGTGAATAGCCCGCCATGTGCCTACATCGGAGATTCAGGCGGAAGTAGTTACTTCGGCGGGGCAATTTGTTTCTCATTTATAGAGGAAAGGTAAACATAAAAAATGAAACAGCAAATACTATAGCGTCATTTTTTTCCCAAAATTTGGGTGGTGCTCTTTGCTTTTCCCTTTTTTTTCATTACCTTTGCAGCCCGAAAGCACTGTCCCGGCTCTGCCGCTGGCGTTTCTGAAAGGAGATGCGGGAGGAAAGTCCGGGCAGCACAGGGCGCTCCACTTCTGAAAGTAGAAGCAGTTGGCGACAGCTGGTGAGGGAAGAAGAGAACGACCGCCCCTTTGGGGTAAGGGTGAGAAGGTGGTGTAAGAGACCACCAGCCGGCGGGTGATCGCCGGGCTGTTCCCGCTGGAGGCTGCAAGTTCATGTAAACCATCGAGCAGGAGGGTTGCCCGCCCGAGTGCCGCAAGGCTGCGATGGAGGGTAGAACGCTAGAGGCGCATGGTGACGTGCGCAGTAGATAAATGGCAGGCACTGGCCCTATGTGGCCAGGACAGAACCCGGCTTACAGGGACAGTGCTTTCTTTTTCCAAACCGGCTTTTTACTTGCCGCTATATCCAGCCGTCTCGCTGCTTATTGTCAGTCGGCAGCCTCGAACTCGCGGAGGAAGCGTGTGTCGTTCTCCGAGAACATGCGCAGGTCGCTGACGCGGTATTTCAGGTTGGTGATGCGCTCCACGCCCATGCCAAAGGCATAGCCGCTGTAGATGCTGGAGTCGATGCCGCACTGTTCAAGCACGTTGGGGTCTACCATGCCGCATCCCAGAATCTCCACCCATCCGGTGTGCTTGCAGAAGCCGCAGCCCTCGCCGCCGCAGATGAAGCAGGAGATGTCCATCTCGGCCGACGGCTCAGTGAAGGGGAAGTAGCTGGGGCGCAGGCGAATCTTCGTGTCGGGGCCGAACATCTCCTTGGCGAAGCTGAGCAGCACCTGTTTGAGGTCGGTGAACGACACGTCCTTGTCGATATAGAGTCCCTCCACCTGATGGAAGAAGCAGTGTGCGCGGGCGGTGATGGCCTCGTTGCGGTAGACACGGCCGGGGCAGATGACACGGATGGGGCTGGTCAGCTTGCCGTCCTCGGTGTGCATCTGCTCCATGACGCGGGCCTGCACGCTACTGGTGTGCGAGCGCAGCAGGATGTTCTTGGTCACGTCGTCGGGATGCTGGCTCACGAAGAAGGTGTCCTGCATGTCGCGGGCGGGGTGGTCGGCAGCGAAGTTCATCTTTGTGAATACATGCAGGTCGTCCTCCACCTCGGGGCCGTCGGCGAGGACGAATCCCATACGCGAGAAGATGTCTATGATTTCGTTGGTGACGATGGTCAGCGGGTGGCGTGAGCCCAGGCGGATGGGGTAGGGGGTACGCGTCAGGTCGACGGCTTCCTGTCCTGTGTCCTGCATCTGGCAGTTGTCGCGCAGGGCGTTGATGCGTTCCTGTGCCATCTGCTTCAGCTGGTTTATCTTCATGCCCACCTCTTTCTTCTGTTCGGCGGCCACGGTGCGGAAGTCGTTCATCAGCGCTGTAATCTCTCCTTTCTTGCTCAGGTATTTCAGCCGCAGTTGTTCCACTTCCTCAGCGTTCTTTGCGCTCAGGGTCTCTACTTCTTTCAGCAGTTCGTTGATTTTGTCGAGTATCATATATATAATAATGTGTTATTTTCGTGCCAGGTTATAGTTGTAGTATTCCTTGTTGCCGGTCACCTCCTTGACGATGTTCAGGAAGGGCGGCACCTTCAGGTCCTCGCCCTCGGCGATGCCCTTTGTCTCGAGGATGATCAGCCCCTGCAGCTGTTCCAGGTAGGTGTCCACCTCGAAGTACTGTCCTTTCCAGATGAAGCTGCTGCGCCTCTTGTGGATGGTGTTGCGCTCGGGGTCGGCCAGCGGCAGCATCATCTCGTAGAGGTGCTGGTTGATCTGGCGTTCCGTCACCAGCTCCTCGTTTTCGGCCGTCTTCTTCTTCGTGGTGTGTACAAACACCACCTTGCGCCCCCAGCAGTGCTTGCGCAGCCGTTCCTCGGCGTCGGGGTAGCCTTTCAGGTAGGTCTGTGTAATCTCGCTCTCTATGCTGTCGTCGGGCAGCAGTCCCGTCACCTTGACGATGTATTTCCGCTCCTCCTCGATGGGCTGTGGCAGTCCGAGCACATTGCTGATCTCCTTTAGCACGCGGTGCATCTTCGTCTCGAAGTCGTCGTGGTTGTTGATGACGCGCAGGTGAGGATGTCCCGTCCAGGCGTGGATGACTTTCTTGTCGAGCGAGCGGGCTATGCGCAGCCCTTCCTCGTTCATCTGCTCCACGCGGCTGGCGTTGTTGGCCGTGGTGTAGAATTGCTCGGCACCGTCGGCGGCCGACACGAGGTGCAACACGGCATCGTAGCGCTCACGCAGCTTGGGCGTCGACGTGCCCACGGCTCGTGTGATTTCTTCCCAAGTCTCTGGCGACATATAGGCTGAGATGTCCATCGCCCCCCTGTCGCACACCATGATGCTGGGCTTCTGACATTGCTCGGCCATGCGCATGAACTTGTCTTCCAGTGCCAGCTGAATCTCCAGTGTGGCTTTCTCACCTTCGTAGAAGAACGCCTTGTTCTTTGTCAGGTAGTTCATGCCCGCCTGCGTGAACAGTGTAGGTACTTCGGGAATAGTGAACACCTTATAGCCCAGGCTGGAGAAGTGCTCAATCACGCGCACCAGTGCTGTGGTCTTGCCGGCGCAAGGGCCTCCCGTAAGCACTATTTTCTTGATGTCGTTCATTGCTGTTTCCGTTTTCGACTGCAAAAGTACGGATATTTTTCCGATTGGCAAAAAGAAATGGTGAAAAACATGATTTTTTCTTTTTTTTGAAAAAAAACGCCGAAAAGTTTTGCTGGTTCCGAAAAAAGTATTACCTTTGCACCCGCAATCGAGAGAGATGCACTTCCAAAGGGAGTTTTTTGCGGAAATAGCTCAGTTGGTAGAGCACAACCTTGCCAAGGTTGGGGTCGCGGGTCCGAGTCCCGTTTTCCGCTCCACATGCTGGAATAAAGAGCGGCGCTAGGGTGGCTTAGCGTTGTTAAAATGCCCAGGTGGCGGAATTGGTAGACGCGCACGTTTCAGGTGCGTGTGCCGCGAGGCGTGCAGGTTCGAGTCCTGTTCTGGGCACTCTTTTTTCTGTGTGTTGACGTAAATGCTGGAGAGGTGGCGGAATTGGTAGACGCGCTACTTTGAGGGGGTAGTGTCAATTGCGACGTGGGAGTTCGAGTCTCCTCCTCTTCACCATTTCGACACATTTTTTCAGAGATTGAATTGCGGAAATAGCTCAGTTGGTAGAGCACAACCTTGCCAAGGTTGGGGTCGCGGGTCCGAGTCCCGTTTTCCGCTCTTTCTTGTATTTTTTTTAGGAAAAACATCCATTCACAATGAACTTATATTTAAGGTATTTCGATAGGGAAACACTCGTCACGAGTGTGGACGATGCTATTGCTTTTTTGGCCGGTATTGACGAGATTGGAATGAATGCTGAATTGGAGAAAGACATCCGTGATTACGTTTCCAGCGATGTGTTCTATCCCAAGCGCTACAAGATTCGCCCGCGTGTCTACTTTATTATTATCAAGACCGATGCCGCCAACATGCAGGACTTTAAGGAGAAGAAGGCCGTGCGTGGCCATGGCGACGATGCTGCCGTTGCCGACCGTGTGACGCAGTCGGCCGCTTTCATGAAGCTCAACGAGGAAATGCCAGGGTGGTATGAGGGCACGATAGACTTCAAGCGCGTGCTGATGGTGCCTGGTACGGGGAAGTTCCAGTATCGTGACACCCATTTCGTGGCCCAGGTGAAGGCCAACTCTCCTGCCGACTGCTACAACCGCATCGTCGAGCACTTGCGTTCGCGTGTTGACGAGCGCAGCCAGTTCCCCTCGGTCAAGGGGAAGAACTTCAAGTACCGCTTCCTTGGTGCCGCCAAATCATAACGTCTCCCGGTTAAACAGGTATAGTTCGGATGAACAAGGTGATGCTTATCGGCAATGTGGGTAAAGATCCCGAGATACGCTACGTGGACCAGAACCAGCCCGTGGCCCGTCTGACGCTGGCCACCACCGAGCGTGGCTATACACTGCAGAACGGCACACAGGTGCCTGAGCGTACCGAGTGGCACAATGTCATCCTCTGGCGCAAGCTGGCTGAGATAGTAGAGCGCTATGTGCACAAGGGCGACAAGCTCTACATCGAAGGACGCATCCATTACGCCTCCTACGACGACAAACTGGGCAAGCGTCAGTACTATACCGAGATATGGGCCGACAACATGGAGTTGCTCACACCAAAGGCACAGCAGCCCCCAACTCCTAACTCCTAACTCGAAACTCCTAACTCGAAACCCCAAACTTGGACTATTTTCAACAATTATTCAGCGACGTGCAGTTTCTGCCCCCTACTGCGGGAGCAGTCTTTGCCATTGTACTGGCTTTACTTCTGCTGTTTGTCTCTGGCTTCGCCTCCGGTTCCGAGATAGCCTTCTTCTCGCTCTCTCCCTCCGATTTGAGCGAGCTGGATGCTGAGAAAAACGCTGCCGACGGGAAGATAGAAAAGCTACGCCTCCATTCCGAGCGCACCCTGGCCACCATCCTCATCAGCAACAACCTGGTCAACGTGACCATCATCATGCTGTGCAACTATTTCTTTGCACACGTCGTCGACTTCGGAGGTGCAGTGTGGCTGCAGTTCATTGTAGTCACCGTGCTGCTCACCTTCCTGCTGCTCCTTTTCGGCGAAATCATCCCCAAGGTCTACTGCGGTCAGCATGCGCTGGCCGTCTGTCGCCGCTTTGCGCCGTCCATCATGGTGCTCAGCCGCCTGTTCCGGCCCATCTCCGGCATTCTTATCCGTTCTGGTGTGCTGGCGGGCAAGGTGGTGCAGAAAGAAAACCATGTGCTGAGTGTCGACGACTTGGAACAGGCTCTGGAGCTGACCGACAAGGAGGACATCAAGGCTGAGCAGAACATGCTCGAAGGCATCGTTCGCTTTGGCGACGAGACGGCCAAGGAAGTGATGACCAGCCGTCAGGACATCGTCGACCTCGACTTCCGTTCCCCGTTCCCCGATGTCATCAAGTGCGTGGTGGAAAACAACTACTCGCGCATCCCCGTCTATCAGGACTCCATCGACAACGTCCGCGGCATCCTCTACATCAAGGACCTGCTGCCTCATCTGTCGAAACCTGCCAACTTCCGCTGGCAGTCGCTCATACGCCCGCCCTATTTCGTGCCTGAGACGAAGAAAATCGATGACCTGTTGCGCGACTTCCAGGAGAACAAGGTGCACATCGCCATTGTCGTCGACGAGTTCGGAGGCACCAGCGGTCTTATTACCCTGGAGGACATCCTCGAGGAGATTGTGGGCGAGATCAACGACGAATACGACGAGGAAGAGAAAACCTTCGTGCGGCTGAATGCCAACACCTATATCTTCGAAGGTAAGACGCTGCTCACCGACTTCCACCGCATCCTGAAGCTCGACGATGACATCTTCGAGGAGGTAGAGGGCGATGCCGACACGCTGGCCGGCCTCCTGCTCGAGCTGAAGGGCGACTTCCCCAAGCCCCACGAGCATTTCGACTACCGCAACTTCCGCTTTGAGATTGTAGAGCTCGACGGCCATCGCATCGCCAAGATCAAGGTCGTGGTCAGCAATACCGAAACCGATGCCGCTCACTGAAATCCGACAGCTCACCGCCCACACCCGTTTGGGCCTCTGGCGCATGGACGAGCCTTTTGAGGGAACAGCCCGCCAGCGTGAGCGACATACGGCTGCCCTGCTGCTTACCGCCATGACGGGCGACCCGTCGCTTACCATCGGTCACGAGTCCAGTGGTAAGCCCTACATCGCCCTTTCCTCTGAACGCTCGTCGCTCACTTCTCCCCTCATTTCTGAGCGTATCTCGCCCGTCCTTAGCCTTTCCATCACCCACACGCGCGGTTGGCTCGCCATGCTCCTGTCTGACGGTGAGGAGGCTGTTGGCATCGACATAGAACGCCTATCCGACCGCGTGGAGCGCATCGCCTCGCGTTTCATCCGCCCCGACGAGGCTGTCGCCACCACTAACGAGAAACTGCTCCTTTGGTCGGCCAAGGAAGCTGTCTACAAGCTCTTCTCTGAAGACAACTTGTTGTTCCACGACATGCGGCTGATTGCCATCCATGAGCACCACGTGCAGATGGAGAACGTCAGGCGCCAAGTTGTTGTCGACGTCGCCTACGAGTTCACTGCCGACTATGTACTCACCTACGTCTGTCGCCCGGCAGTTCAGCAGCCACAATAAAACTTTTTTAATCCTGGGTGTCATATTGTAAAGTGTCAGAGAACGATGGCGGCTGAGCTTTTTACACTTTGCCAATAATAGCCCGTGATTTTGCGCAAAGTGTCAATGGCAGAAAAATAATTGAGAAAAAAGTAAGGAAAAATTTGTTTGTTTCGACAAAATGTATTACCTTTGCAGCCGTAAATAACCAAACGACTAAACAGTTATGATTCGTACAACAAACTATTGGTGGTGGCGCAACTCAAGATTCAGCATATCGTGAGAAGATAGCCGCGTACCTATAGTTTGATAGAAAATACTCCGGAGGCCTGTCGTTCTTGCGACGGGCCTTTATAATTTTCGAAATAGAGAAATAACAATTAAGCATTAATAATATGAATTACCAAGTTGACAAAAACGGTTTCTACGGAGAGTTCGGAGGCGCCTATGTGCCTGAGATTCTCTACAAGTGTGTGCATGACCTCCAGGAAGCTTATCTGCCTATCATTGAGAGTGCGGAGTTCAAGGCAGAGTATCATGCGCTGTTGAAGGATTATGTCGGGCGCCCGTCACCGCTCTACTATGCCAAGCGCATGAGCGAGCGCTATGGCTGCCAGCTGTACCTGAAGCGTGAGGACTTGAACCACACGGGGGCACACAAGATTAACAACACCATCGGCCAGATTCTGCTGGCGAAGAAGATGGGCAAGACCCGCATCATTGCCGAGACTGGAGCCGGACAGCACGGTGTGGCCACGGCGACGGTCTGCGCCCTGATGAACATGAAGTGTGAAGTGTTTATGGGGGCCACTGACGTGGAGCGCCAGCACACCAACGTGGAACGCATGAAGATGCTGGGTGCCGAGGTCCATCCCGTTCGTACAGGAAATATGACCCTGAGCGATGCCTGTAGTGAGGCTATCCGCGACTGGTGCTGCCATCCTCAGGATACCTTCTATATCGTAGGCTCTACGATGGGGCCGCATCCCTATCCAGACCTTGTGGCCCGCATGCAGAGTGTCATCAGCGAAGAGATAAAGTGGCAGTTGGAGGCCCAGACAGGTCGCGACTATCCTGACTACCTTATCGCCTGCATCGGAGGCGGAAGCAATGCCGCCGGCACCATCTATCACTATATGGACGATGAACGGGTAAAGATTGTGCTGGCCGAGGCAGGAGGACACGGCTGGGATACTGACTATACGGCCGCTACGATTCATCGTGGTACGACAGGCATCTTGCATGGAGCCAAGATGCTGGTGATGCAGGATGATGACGGACAGATTCAGGAGGCCTTTACCATTTCTGCCGGTCTCGACTATCCTGGCGTCGGTCCGATGCACTGCAACATGGCGAAGCAAGGACGCACTCAGGTGCTGAGCATCAACGACGACGAGGCCATCTATGGCGGCTATGAGCTTACCCGCCTGGAGGGTATCATTCCCGCCATCGAATCGGCACACGCCATTGCAGCACTCAGCAAACTCAGCTTCAAGCCTGACGACGTGGTAGTGCTCACCGTCAGCGGGCGTGGCGACAAGGATGTGGAGACATATTTGAAGAACAAGGAAATGGCGAAAGAATACGGAAATTTCTAATGACCAATAAGTTAATGAGTAATTATGATTACCTATAATTATACAACAACAAGCAAGACCATTCTGGCGGATCTCTATACCCCAGTGGGTGTCTATATGCGTCTGCGCGATCTCTATCCGCAGAGCGCACTGATGGAGAGCTCCGATTATCACGATGCGAATAACTCCCGCTCGTTTATCGGCATCAATCCCATGGCCAGCGTGGCTATCGGGCACGGCGTGGCCACCATCGTTTATCCTGACGGGAGCACCTTCCGGCATGAGGTGAATAAGGACTATCGTTCTGACAAGGCCATTCACGAACTCATCGACCGCATCGAAGTTACCGGCGAGGATGCTGGAGTGTGCGGACTCTTCGGATATACTTCGTTTAACGCCGTGCGCTATTTTGAAGATATTCCCGTGAAGGATGAGACACAGGCGAAAAACGATGCCCCCGACGTGCTTTATATATTATATAAGGTAGTGATTGTGTTTGACCATCATAACAATATGCTCAAGGTCGTCACGCTGAAAGCACCCTCTGACCAAAAGGGCGATGCTGACATCGACGCTGTCCTCAAGGCCATGAACAAGTCGAATGTGCAGGCATACGACTTCCATCCTGTCGGAGAGGTTAGCAGTACGCTGACTGACGATGAGCACAGGGCCAATATCCGCAAGGGTATTAAGCACTGTCTGCGTGGCGATGTCTTCCAAATTGTGCTCTCTCGCCGATTCATCCAGAAGTACGAGGGCGATGACTTCAAACTCTATCGGGCCTTACGAAGTATCAACCCCTCGCCATACCTCTTCTATTTCGACTTCGGCGGCTTCCGCATCTTCGGCTCCTCGCCCGAGACACATTGCCGCATAGAGCGGGCTAAAGCCCTTAACGACAAAGGAAAAAACACAGAATATGTAGCATATATAGACCCCATTGCAGGGACTACCAAGCGCACTGGCAATGAAGAAGCTGACCGCCAAGGAGCAGAGTATCTGCGCAAAGACCCAAAGGAGAATGCTGAGCACGTGATGCTGGTAGACCTGGCCCGCAACGACCTGAGCCGTAATTGTCATTATGTGAAGGTGGATTTCTACAAAGACCTGCAGTACTATTCTCACGTCATCCATCTGGTATCCCGTGTCTCAGGCGAGCTTGACGAAGGTGCCGATCCTGTCAAGGCTTTTATCGACACCTTCCCTGCCGGTACACTCTCTGGTGCTCCGAAGGTTCGGGCCATGCAGCTTATCTCTGAGTACGAGCCGCACAATCGTGGCGCATACGGTGGCTGTATCGGCATCATTGGCCTCGACGGCTCTCTGAATCAGGCCATCACCATCCGTACGTTTGTCTCGCGTAACGGGGAACTCTGGTTCCAGGCTGGTGGCGGCATCGTGGCGAAGAGCGATGTGGAGTATGAGCTGCAGGAGGTGAATAATAAACTGGGAGCTTTACGCAAGGCCATCGAAAAAGCCGAGCAGCTTTAGACAGAAGAACATGTTATTAGACAGAAGAAAAGAAGGATATGAAGATAGTTATTATTGATAATTACGACTCGTTTACCTACAATTTGAGTCATTTAGTGAAGGAGCTGGGCGCGGAGGTCACCGTCGTTCGCAACGACCAGTTTGAGCTTGCTGCCCTTGAACCCTATAACAAAATCATCCTCTCGCCTGGGCCTGGCATTCCCTCTGAGGCAGGACTGCTGCTTGATGTCATCCGCAGCTATGCCGGCAAGAAACCCATCCTTGGCGTCTGCTTAGGCCATCAGGCCATCGGCGAGGCCTTCGGAGGCAGACTTGAAAACCTGAGCGATGTGTTCCACGGGGTAGCAACCCCTTGTCATATCGTGGCCGACGACCCCATCTTCAGTGGCCTCGAGCGTGACATCACCATCGGACGCTATCACTCGTGGGTGGTCTCTCACAAGGATTTCCCCGACTGTCTTGAAGTGACGGCGGTTTCAGAAGAAGGTCAGATTATGGCTCTCCGCCATCGTGAGCTGAACATCCGAGGCATACAGTTCCACCCCGAGAGTGTACTGACGCCCGACGGCAGGAAAATGCTGCAGAACTGGATGTTCCTCTGACCGTTTTTCCTTCGCGGGATTCCCGCGAGCATCAAAAGAATTCAATAACAACAATACAAATACTAATATGCAACAGACAATGAAAGACATCCTGAACAGGATGCTGAACCACGAGGAACTCTCGCGTGAAGAGATGAAAACCATTCTGGTGGGCATTACCCACTCTGAGTATCCCAACGAGCAAATCACAGCTCTGCTCACCTGCCTGCAGATGCGTGGCGTCACCGTAGAAGAGCTGCTGGGCTTTCGCGACGGCATCCTGGAAACAGGTGTGCCAGTACCTTTGGATTGTGGCCGCTACATCGATGTCGTGGGTACAGGCGGCGACCGCAAGAACACGTTTAACATTTCAACAACGAGCTGCTTCGTGATAGCCGGCGCTGGATATAAGGTGGCCAAGCACGGCAACTATGCCGCAACGTCTACCAGCGGTGCCTCGAACGTCATTGCCCAGCACGGAGTGAAGTTCACCGACAACCTCGAACAGCTGAACCGCTGCATGCATGAGGCAGGCATCGTCTATCTGCACGCACAGTTGTTTGCCAAGGCTATGAAGTTCGTAGGCCCTATCCGCAAAGCACTGCCTTTCCCCACGATTTTCAACTTACTGGGTCCGCTGGTGAATCCCAGTCAGCCGAGCTGTCAACTGCTTGGCGTGGCCAACCTCGACCAGATGCGCCTCTATCAGCAGGTCTATCAGAAACTGGGCATCGACTATGGCATTGTGAACTCTATTGATGGCTACGACGAGATTTCGCTCACAGGCGATTTCAAGGTGACCACCAACACCTACGAACGCATCTTCCGTCCGCAAGATCTCGGCTTCGAATGCGCAAAGCCTGAAGAGCTGGTGGCTGGTGCCACCGAGCAGGAGGCCAAGGAAATCTTCGATTCTGTACTTGAGAACCGTGCCCTGTCTGCCCAGAAGAATATCGTGCTGGCCAATGCCGGCTTCGGCATTCAGGTGCTGGAGAAAGGGCAGAAGAGCATTGAGGAGTGTATTGAGATTGCCCGCGAGAGTATCGATAGCGGAGCAGCACTGCGCACGTTCAGGAAATTTGTCGAGTTGAATAGTTAAGCCGGAATCTCGAGATTTCGAAATTTCGATATCTCGACATTTCGATATCTCGATATCTCGAAATCTCGACGTCACAAAAAATCATCATGCAAGACATTTTGCAACGAATCATTGCCACGAAGCATCAGGAGCTGGAACTGCTTTGCGCAAAGAAGACCTCTTTGCGTGAGGCTCTGCTCCAGAGCGAGACAGGCATCATTGCCGAATTTAAGCGTCGCTCGCCCTCGAAGGGCTGGATCAAGGAAGATGGCCGTGCGGACATCATACCGCTGTCGTACGAGCAGAACGGTGCCGCAGCACTCAGCATCCTTACCGACGAGCAATACTTCGGCGGTTCCGACGATTTCATCCGACAGGCCCGACAGAGCGGTGTCAGTCTGCCCATCCTCTATAAGAATTTCGTTATCTGCGAGGCCCAGCTCTATGCCGCCGCCCTTTGTGGCGCCTCGGCCGTATTGCTCATTGCCGCCTGTCTCTCGAAGGCGCAGTGCAAGTCGCTGATGGACAAGGCCCATGCTCTCGGTCTTGAGGTGCTGCTAGAGATGCACTCCGAGCAGGAACTGGAATATGCCGACCTTGAACCCGATCTCTGCGGCATCAACAACCGCAACCTCGGCTCGTTTGTCACTGACGTGGAGAACAGCTTCCGCCTTGCGGAACTGTTGCCTAAGGACGCCGTCAAGGTTAGTGAGAGCGGCATCTCTAATCCTGACACCGTGAAGGCGCTCCGCCAGGCTGGTTTTCGCGGATTCCTCATCGGCGAGAACTTTATGAAAACCCCTGATCCCGGATTGGCTCTTGGCACATTTATCAAAGAAATAAAAGGTAAATAGTAAATGGTTATAAAAGTTTGTGGCATGCGCGAGGCGGAGAACATCCGTGGGGTGGAGGCATTAGGCATCGATATGATGGGCTTCATTTTCTGGCCGAAGTCCAAGCGGTATGTCAGCAGGAAGCCCGCCTATCTTCCACATCACGTCAAGCGCGTTGGCGTCTTCGTCGATGAAGACATTGAGCAGGTGAGGCGTATCGTTGATGACTATGCCCTCGGCTTCATCCAGCTTCATGGCACGGAATCTCCCTACTATATCCGCCAGCTGAGAGCGGCAGTCTGTAGAGGAGCGTCCTGGGGTGGGGTAGGCCTCATCAAAGCTTTCAACATCTCCACGGCAGAGGACTTGGAAGCCACAAAGCCCTATGAAGGCCTCGCCGATTACTTCCTCTTCGACACCAAAGGCAAGTCTGTTGGCGGTAATGGGGAGAAGTTCGACTGGACAGTCCTCACCAGCTACGAGGGTGAGACTCCTTTCCTCCTTTCTGGCGGCATCGGACCGGACGATGCGGAAACGCTCCATGCTCAATGGTCAATGTTCCATTCTAAATGCATCGGCATCGACCTCAATTCGCGCTTCGAGCTTGCCCCCGCCCTTAAAGATGTCACGGCTCTCGCCCGCTTTCTTCACGAAATTAATAATGTTCAATAAATAAATCAATAGACAATATGATGGTGAATAAGATTAATCAACTCTTCGCCCAACGGGGCGACCGCAAGTTTCTGAGTCTCTACTTCTGTGCAGGCTGTCCAAAGCTTGAAAGCACGGGCGACGTGATTCTCACCATGCAGCGCCGAGGCATTGACTTCATCGAGGTGGGTATCCCTTTCAGCGACCCCTTGGCCGATGGCCCTGTCATCCAGAGTGCTGCCACCACGGCGCTGAAGAACGGCATGACCCTCTCCAAGCTCTTCTCTCAGCTACAGGCCATCAAAGGCCAAGTGCAGATTCCACTTATCCTCATGGGCTATCTCAACCCCATCCTCCACTATGGCATTGAGGCGTTTTGCCAGTCCTGCGTCGAGGCTGGCGTCAGTGGAGCCATCATCCCCGACCTGCCCTTCGACGACTATCTGAACATTGTGAAACCCGTGGCCGACAAGTTCGACCTCCGCATCATCATGCTCATCACTCCGGAAACCAGCGAGGAGCGCATAAGGTTCATCGACGACAACACCGATGGCTTTATCTACATGGTCAGCTCGGCCTCTATCACTGGGACACAGAAGAGCTTCGACGAGCAGAAGCAGGAGTATTTCCGCCGTATCAACGCGATGGATCTGCGTAATCCCCGCATGATAGGGTTCGGCATCAGCAACCACCAAACGCTGAAGGCTGCCCAGGATAATGCCGCCGGCGCCATCATCGGCTCAAAGTTCGTAACCCTCCTTAATGAGGCCGATGGAGATGCCGAGCATGCCCTAGACCGCCTTTTTGAAGAACTGGCCTGAAATTCAAAAAAAGTAGCTTGTTCCTTGGTTATTTCAATAATTGTGTGTAAATTTGCAGGCAGAAATTTCTTTAAATACAACAGAAGATGAAAAAGCTATTATTATCGCTTGCTTTCGTGGCAACGGCCACGGCAGGCTATGCACAGAAAATGCTGGTGCTTTACTATTCTGAAACAGGGACCACGAAGACCGTGGCCGAGGAGCTGCAGAAGCAACTGGGGGCAGACATTGAGAGCGTGGAGCCGGTAGAACCTTATTCTGGCAATTTCCAGGAGACCATCCAGCGGGGACAAAAGGAGATGCAAAGTGGGGAGACACCCGCGCTGAAACCTCTCAAGAAGAATATTGCCGACTATGATGTCGTCTTCCTGGGCTATCCCATCTGGTTCGGCACTTACGCCATGCCCATTGCCTCCCTTGTGAAGAGCTGTGACTTCGCAGGAAAGACCGTCGTGCCTTTCTGCACTTTCGGCAGTGGTGGTCTGAACACTTCGTCGGAATCATTGAAGAAAGCATTGCCCAAGGCCAAGATTGCGACAGGCTACGGTGTTCGCACCGCCAGGGTGACTGCTGCCGGCAAGGAGCTGGACAGATTCCTGAAGGAGAACGGCTACAAGAAGGGTAAGGTGGTGAAGCGCCCAGACTATTCCGCCCAGCAGCCTGTGAAGGAGGCAGAGGTGGCCATCTTCAACGCCGCCTGCTCCAGCTATCAGTTCCCGCTGGGCACGCCGAAGACAGTGGGCAAGCGCGTTACTTCAGAGAGCACCGACTATAAGTTCATGGTGAAAAGCCGTGGGCAGAATGGCGAAGATGCCACCTCTGTCATCTATGTGACTGTGGGGAAGGAACAGGGTGCCAAGCCGGAGTTCACGGAAGTAGTACGGTAAACGATATTTGACTGCTCTGCGCCATACAAGAACAATGGCAATGATATAACGGTTGACCCTATTGTGCGGTAGCCGCTCTCCTCTCGTTGAGGGGGAGCGGCTACTGCTTTGTTTGTCTTGCGAAGTATTTAGTCTAGGGTGACTGCAGTGTCATTCCCTCTGTGAAAGCGACGATATAGCCGTTGACCTCTTGTGCGCAGCCACATTCTTGCGTCTCTTCGGTAGCTAGCGGCCGGAAGTGGAACGCTCCGCCTGCGTTCGCCTACCCGCCTGCGTCTGGGGATACACCAAATGGGAGACCCCACTTCGCTCCCTCGCGCGCGTGCGCGTAATATGCAAGCGAAAATAAGGCGCTACAAGCGCTACTTTAGCACTAAACCGACTGATTGACAAGCTGTTGTTGGTAGCTATAGCCCTCTTTTTGGAGCTACTCTTGTAGCTACAGGCAGAGAGAAACAGTGAGTGGAAAATACTGCCGCCGTTTGGAAAAATACTGGCGCCGTTTGGAAAAATACTGCCGCCGTTTTGGAAAATACTGCCGCCGTTTGGAAAAATACGAACGCCGTTTTGGAAAATACTGCCGCCGTTTGAAAAAATACTGCCGCTGTTTTAGAAAAAACGAACGCGTTTGGAACTGTAGCTACAATAGTAGCGCCAAAAAGAATGATGTAGCTACAAGCAACAGTTTGCATTCCAGGAAGTTAGCCACCAAAGTAGCGCTTGTAGCGCCAAAAAATGCCTCACGCGCGCGCGTATAAGACCCCTTATACAACTGGAGATAGATGAATCGATGATGGAGCCCACTTTGTAAAGTCTGGCAAAGAAGAAATCGCAGGCATTCTTCTCCGGCGGTAGCCTTTCCCCTCCCCTCATGGGGAGGGGTAGGGGTGGGGTCTGTATCTTTTTCACGGAGGAAGAACAGCCGAGAGCAGATTCGCTGACGGGATAATAGCGGAGTGTAAAGTACCTAAATGATTCTCACACCGCCCTTGTCGGCACTAGAAACGCTCTGCGCGTAGGCGCGGAGTGCTTTTGATATGCTACGCTGCCGGCGCAGGGGCTGTTGCGGGCGGGCAGCCAGCTCTTCGTCGCTGAGCTTCACGTTGATGCTGCGCGAAGGAATGTCGATGACGATGATGTCGCCGTCTTTTATTTTTCCGATATTGCCGCCGTTGGCTGCCTCGGGCGAGATATGTCCGATGCTGAGGCCACTGGTGCCGCCGGAGAAGCGTCCGTCGGTGATGAGGGCGCACTCCTTGCCCATGTGCATGCTCTTAATATAGCTGGTGGGGTAGAGCATCTCCTGCATGCCGGGGCCTCCTTTGGGTCCCTCATGGGTGATGACCACGCAGTCGCCTTTCTTCACCTTGCCGCCAAGTATGCCTTCGCAGGCATCTTCCTGAGAGTCGAACACCACTGCGGGGCCTTCAAAATGCCACAGGCTCTCGTCCACGCCGGCCGTCTTCACCACACAGCCGTCCTGTGCGATATTGCCGAAGAGCACGGCCAGTCCGCCGTCCTTTGTGTAGGCATGCTCAATGTCGCGTATGCAGCCGTTCTCACGGTCTCTGTCGTAGTCATCGTAGATTTCGTCCTGACTGCCCATCTTGGTGGAGAACTTTCCTCCGGGGGCACTCAGATACATGTTGACGGCATCCGGGTCTATGCCGCTGCCAATAGTCCTGGGGTCGACGATGGTATATCTGCGAATGGCTCCGTAAACCGTCAGACCGTCGACGCGCATCACCTTTTCGTTTATCAGCCCGCCTTTATTCAGCTGCTCCATGATGGCCATGATGCCGCCGGCGCGGTTGCACTCCTGCACGCTGTATTTCTGCGTGTTAGGTGCCAGCTTGCACAGGCAGGGCACCTTTCGCGAGAGTTCGTCGATGTCCTTCATGGTGAAGTCGACACCGGCCTCCTGTGCCACAGCCAGCAGGTGGAGCACGGTATTGGTGCTTCCGCCCATAGCGATGTCAACCGTCATGGCGTTGAGGAAAGCCTCGCGTGTAGCGATGGAACGCGGCAGCACGCTCTCGTCGCCATTCTCGTAGTAGGCCAGCGTGTTTTTCACTATCTGCCGGGCAGCTTTCTTGAACAGTTTGACGCGCTCCACATGGGTGGCCAGCACGGTGCCGTTGCCAGGCAGGGCCAGGCCGATGGCCTCGGTGAGCGAGTTCATGCTGTTGGCGGTGAACATGCCGCTGCACGAGCCGCAGCCGGGGCAGGCACATTGCTCTATCTGCTGAAGCTCCTCATCGCTGACACTGGGGTCGGCACCTTTCACCATGGCGGTGATGAGGTCGGCATTCTCGCCGCGCCAGCGTCCGGCCTCCATGGGACCGCCGCTGACGAAGATGGCGGGGATATTCAGGCGCATGGCTGCCATGAGCATGCCTGGCGTCACCTTGTCGCAGTTGGAGATGCAGATCATGGCGTCGGCCTTGTGGGCGTTGACCATATACTCCACCGAGTCGGCGATGATGTCGCGCGAGGGTAGGGAATACAGCATGCCGTCGTGACCCATGGCTATGCCGTCGTCGATGGCGATGGTGTTAAACTCAGCGGCATAGCAGCCCAGGGATTCTATCTCCTGCCGCACTATCTGGCCTATCTCGTGCAGATGGGTGTGACCTGGTACGAATTGTGTGAAAGAGTTGACAATGGCAATGATGGGTTTGCCAAACTGTTCAGGCTTCATGCCTGTGGCCACCCACAGGGCGCGGGCTCCGGCCATGCGGCGCCCTTCCGTGCAGACACTGCTTCTTAACTGGTGTTTCATGCTTATACTACAATTTTATATTATCCGACAACGAACTTAAACGAATTGCGCGAATCGTATTCATTCGACGTTCCCTTTCTACCATAGCTCGTTGATTTCCTCAAAGTCGTCTTCCTCAGCTTCCATATCGTCCTCTTCGGTCAAGTCGTCCTCATCGTCGTGGCAGGGGTCGAAGCCCGGAGTGAGGTCGAACTGGTCGTTCTGCGTGATGGGGATGGTCTTGTCAGCGTAAATCTTGGCCATATACTTGCCGAAGATGGGCAGTGCAGCTGCCGCTCCCTGTGCAAAGGCCATGCTCTCGAAGTGAATGTCGCGGTCGTCGCCGCCCACCCAGGCGCCTGAGACCAGCTTGGGCGTGATGCCCATGAACCATCCGTCACTGTTGCTGTTGGTGGTACCTGTCTTGCCGCCTATCTCTGCAGTGAAATTGAACGGAGCACGGCGCAGGCGTCCGCCCGTGCCGCCGTCGACGACGCCGCGCAGCAGGTAGATCATCTTCTCGGCCGTCTCAGCGTCGATGACCTCATTGCCCGAACGGGTCAGCACGTCGGTTCCGTAGACCTTACCCTCGCTGTCGACAATCTTTGTCACGTAGACGGGTGCTGCGCGATAGCCGTGGTTGACGAAGGTGGTATAGGCACTGACCATTTCGGCAACAGTGTTCTCGCAGGGACCCAGACAGAGAGCCGGTCCCGGATGGATGTCAGGATTGTGGAAACCGTAGTCGCGCAGCAAGTCGAGGAAGTTCTTTGGACGGAGCACGTCGATGAGGTAAGCCGACACCCAGTTGTTCGATGTCTGCAGACCCCAGCGCAGGGGGACCATCTCACCCTCGCGGGCGCGGCTGCCGTTACGCGGCGTCCAGGCCTGTCCGCTCTCGGTATAGTAGGTCTTCTGCATGCAGGGCACCTCGGTACAGGGCGTCATATTGCCGCCCGAGGGCATCATGGCCAGCGAATAGAGGAATGGCTTGATGGTGGAGCCTACCTGGCGGCGGCCCTCGGTGGCCATGTCGTAGGCGAAGTGCTGGAAGTCCAGACCGCCGACGTAGGCTTTGACATGGCCGTTGTGCGGGTCCATGCTGAAGAAGCCAGTGCGCAGGAACGACTTATAGTAGAGGATAGAGTCGCGGGGCGTCATAGTGGTGTCGCGGTCACCTTTATAGGTGAACACGGTCATGCGTACGGGTGTTCGGAACGAGCGTGCTATCTCCTCCTGCGAGGCTCCGGCCTGCTTCAGTACGCGGTAGCGCTCCGTGCGGCGGATGTTCCGCTTCATGAGGTTCTCAAACTCGGCACTGGAGAGACTGTTAGAGTAGGGGGCGTTACGGCGGTTGCGGTTGCCGCGTGAGAACTCCGGCTGGAGGTAGCCCACCACATGTTCATAGCAAGCCTCTTCGGCATACTTCTGCATGCGGGTGTCGATGGTAGTATAGATTTTCAGGCCGTCGGTATAGACATTGTAGGATGTGCCGTCGCTTTTCTTGTTTTTGTTGCACCAGCCGTAAAGCGGGTCTTCCTCCCATGCCAGGCGGTCGAAGACGTACTTGTTCTTGTTCCAGTCAGGATAGTCGCTTCTCGAAGGTTCCTTGGCCATCATGTAGCGGCGAAGGAAGTCGCGGAAGTAGGTGGCCTGGCCGTCGGTATGGTCGGCCACATGGAATTTCAGGTCGCCCTGCAGCGGCACCTTCATGCAGCTGTCGCGCTCTTCCTCAGTCAGGTATCCCTCCTTGAACATCTGCATCAGCACCACATTGCGGCGCTGTTCGCTGCGTTCAGGGAAACGGCGCGGGTTGAAGTAGGAGGGGTTTTTGCACATGCCCACGAGCGTGGCCGACTCGGTGATGCTCAGCTCAGACGGCTCTTTCGAGAAATAGGTGTTGGAAGCCGTCTTGATGCCCACGGCATTGTTGAGGAAATCGAAGTAGTTCAGGTACATGGAAATGATTTCCTCCTTGGTGTAGTTGCGCTCCAGCTGCACGGCAATGACCCACTCAATGGGTTTCTGCAGCATGCGCTCTGTGGTGGAGTGGGCCACGCCGCTGAACAGCTGCTTGGCCAGCTGTTGCGTGATGGTCGATCCGCCGCCGGCACTCTTCTGCCGGAGGATGCCACGCTTGACGATGGCGCGCCCCAGGGCATAGAAGTCGATGCCGGCATGGTCGAAGAAGCGGGAGTCCTCTGTGGCCACCAGCGCCTCGACGAGCGACTGCGGCAGCTGGTCGTAGTTGACCATGACGCGGTTCTCGCGGCTGAAGCTGTAGGTGCCCAGCAGCTTGCCGTCGGCAGAGTAGACCTGCGAGGCGAAGCGGTTGATGGGGTTTTGCAGTTCCTCAATGGGTGGCATATAGCCAATGCGCCCGTCGGCAATGGCCCAGAAGACGACGCCTGTGGCGATGACGCCTAGCACCAGCAGCGTCCACAATATTCCAATAAACCATTTTCTCATATTGACGGCAAAGGTACGAAAGAGTTAGGAGTTAGGAGTTAGGAGTTAGGAGTTTTTCTTCTCCTTTAATTATTTTTAACTCCTTGCTCGCCTCCCCTGGCTCCTGATTGCGGCGAATACGCCGCACACCTAACCCCAGGGGAAATGAGAAGTCCTAACTCTTAGCTCCTAACTCCTGACTCCTAACTTCTGACTCCCCTTACTCTTCTTCGGGCGTGATGAGCTTATAGCCTTTGCCGTGGATGTTGATGATTTCAATCTGCGGATCGTCCTTCAGAAGTTTGCGCAGCTTGGTGATGTAGACATCCATGGAGCGGGCGTTGAAGTAGTTGTCGTCAATCCAGATGGTCTTCAGGGCGAAGTCGCGCTGCAGTATCTCGTTGGCGTGTGAGCAGAGCAGGGCCAGCAGCTCATTCTCCTTGGTGGTCAGCTTGCGCTGTTCGTCACCGATGGCCAGAATCTGCTTCTGGGTGTCGAAGGTGAACTGTCCGATGTGGTAGAGCGTGCTCTCCTTGTTCTTCTTGCCACGCACGCGGCGCAGGATGGCCTCAATACGGAAGACGAGCTCCTCCATGGAGAAAGGCTTGGTGATATAGTCGTCAGCTCCCAGCTTGAAGCCCTCCAGGATGTCCTCCTTCATCGTCTTGGCGGTGAGGAAGATGATGGGCACCTCGGGATTGGCGGTATGAATCTCCTGTGCCAGTGTGAAGCCGTCTTTCTTGGGCATCATCACGTCGAGCACACAGATGTCGAACTTGCTCTTCAGGAAGGCTTTGTAGCCTGCCTCGCCATCGGCGCAAAGCTCTGCCTCATAGCCCTTTGCGGCCAGATACTCTCTCAACAGCATGCCGAGGTTCTCGTCGTCCTCGCACAGCAAAATTTTCAGGTTCTCTTCCATAGTTGTTTGAATTAACGATTTGACATTATTCTTATGTAGTTACTTTTATTCATTCCTCCTTCAGCACGGGCAGGGTGATGGTGAACTTCGCGCCTTTCCCCAGCTCGCTCTCGCACTTGATGTCACCCTCGTGCAGGTTGATGATTTTCTTCACGTAGGCCAGTCCCAAGCCGAAGCCTTTCACGTCGTGTACGTTGCCGGTGTGCACGCGGTAGAACTTGTCGAAAATTTTCTTTACGTTGTCACGCTTGATGCCCAGTCCGTTGTCGGCGATGGAGAAGCAGAGCTTGTCGCCGTCGTTCCATGTGCGAATATGTATGTCTACCGGTTCGTCGGGCTTCCGGTATTTCACGGCGTTGTCCATCAGGTTGGTGATGGCGTTCTGGAAGTGCACCTCGTCTACATAGATGGCCGAGTCTATGGCCTCTATCTCAGTGTAGATCTTGCCGCCCGTATGTTCCACTCGGAGGGTGAATGTGCTGGCTATCTGTTCGAGCAGCTCGTTCAGGTCGAGTTCTTTCTTCTTGAACGACACCGTCTTGCGGTCAAACATCGACATCTGCAGCACTTTCTCCACCAGGAACCGTAGGCGCTTCGACTCGTCGTTGATGACCCCGCCCAGGTGCTTCTGCATCTGCGGGCTTTTGGGCACGCTATCGTCGCCCAGCATCTGTGCTGCCAGGGAGATGCTGCTGATGGGTGTTTTCAGCTCGTGGGTCATGTTGTTGATGAAGTCGTTCTTGATTTCCGTGTAGCGCTTCTGGCGGAAGATGATGACGATGGTGAAGATGAACGTGACGAGCAGCACTACGGTGAAGATGATGGCAGGAATCATGAATCTCACCGAGGAGTAGATGTACTTGCCCATTTCGGGGAAGTGGATGCGCACAACGCCCATCTTCGAGGCGGGGTCATTGCGGAACAGCGTCTGCGTGTAGGTCTTCTCCGACCCTTTTACGTCGTAGTCGGGACAGCGGTATACCTCCCGGCCGTCGGCGGTGGCCACGATGAGGTGATAGGTCAGGTTGATGCCGTTGTCCTGCAGTGCCGAGCGTATGTCGGTGTCGAGCAGCTTGAAGTTCACGCGCTCCTTGAGCGGCTTGTCGCTGGCTGTATATAATATATTGTATACCACCTCGTCGAGCAGTGCCTTCTGATAGACATAGCGCGTGCGCACTATCTCCTGCATCGACTTCGTCGCCTCGGCCAGCGAGCTGTTGTCGTTCTTCATGATGATGGCCTTGGGGATGGTGGGCGGCTTCGTGGCATACGTCTTCAGCTCGAAGGCGGAGTAGACGGTGCCGTCGTCGGCCGAGACGGCAAACTCGTGCGACTGCTGTATGCTGCCACTGATGCCGTCGACGATAGTCGAGTCCTGCGTATAGGCTCGGCGCTCCACGTCGTTCACGTCTTTCTCCAGATAGCGCAGCGTCTCATTCAGCTCCAGGTTGTGGGAGGCCTGATAGAGGGCACGGGTCACACTCTCGTCGAGCTGCTCCTGCTTCATTTTCGCCATCTCTTCGATGTACGACAGTTGCACATAGAGCAGCCCCAGGAACGAGAGGCCCATCACCACGGCTATTGTCCAAATCGTAGATTTTTTCATCCTTTCTTGTTTTGTCGTTGCAAAGATACTACGAAACAAGGAAAAGAAAAGTAATTTAGTTAAGAAGTTTCGTTAAATTTAACGATATTAACACGATAAGATGGTATTACTTTCGTATATTGAATTTTCGGTACTCTATCCTCCGCCATTCTTTGAGCCCCCAAAGACTAATCATATCTTTCCTCTTTCACCTTTCATCTTTCTTTACGTTTGGCGGTTTGGAAAAAAATCCGTACCTTTGCACGGAAAAAGAAAGAATATGCAAAACATCGACTCAAATCCCCCTTCTAATCGGACTGACACCGTCTTGCCGCTGCCCATGGAGGTACGTGCCGACGCATGGGCTGTCGACGCTGCCTGCTCGGGCAATCCGGGGCCTATGGAATACAAGGCTATAGACTTGCAGACGGGCTATGAAGTGTTCCACTTCGGCCCTGTGCATGGCACCAACAACATCGGCGAGTTCCTGGCCATTGTCCATGCCCTCGCGCTGGCGTGGCAGCAGGGGCTGTACACAAAGACCATCTATTCCGATTCCTATAATGCCATGCTATGGGTGCGCAACCGCAAGTGCAAGACAAAACTGGAGCGCTCCCCTCAGACGGCATATCTTTATCAGCTGATAGCCCGTGCGGAGCGCTGGTTGATGACCCACAACTGGCGCAATCCCCTCATGAAGTGGGAAACGCACAAGTGGGGAGAGATTCCCGCAGACTTTGGCAGAAAATGAAAGGTGAAAGGTGAGAAATCTTTCACCTTTCACCTTTCACTTTTCATCTTTCATCTTACAGAATCTGCTCCAGTTCGCTGACGTTCTTGGCAATCTGCTCGTCGCTGATGGTGTAGTTCTGCAGGTCGCCCTTGATGAACGACTCGTAGGACGGCATGTCGATGAGTCCGTGTCCTGAGAGGTTGAAGAGGATGACCTTTTCCTCGCCCGTCTCTATGCATTTCTTCGCCTCGCGGATGGTGGCAGCGATGGCGTGGCAGCTCTCCGGTGCGGGGATGATGCCCTCGGTGCGTGCGAAGAGCAGTCCCGATTCGAAAGTCTCCAGCTGGGGAATGTCCATGCCGCGCATCAGGCCGTCCTTGATGAGCTGGCTGACAATCATGCCGGCACCGTGGTAGCGCAGGCCGCCGGCGTGGATGTTCGACGGCTTGAACTGGTGGCCCAGCGTATACATGGGCAGCAGCGGGGTATAGCCTGCCTCGTCGCCGAAGTCATACTGGAACTTGCCGCGTGTCAGCTTCGGACAGCTGTCGGGCTCGGCAGCGATGAATTCGGTTTTCTTCCCGTCGAGGATATTGTGACGCATGAAGGGGAAGGCGATGCCGCCGAAGTTGCTGCCGCCGCCGAAGCAGGCAATCACCATGTCGGGATATTCACCGGCCATGGCCATCTGTTTCTCGGCCTCCAGGCCGATGATGGTCTGGTGCAGGCCCACGTGGCTGAGCACCGAGCCGAGGGTGTACTTACAGTTGGGCGTCGTGGTGGCCAGCTCCACGGCCTCTGAGATGGCGGTGCCCAGCGAGCCGCTGTGCGTCGGGTCCTTGGTCAGGATGTCCTTGCCGGCACGTGTCGACATCGACGGCGACCCCTCGACCACAGCACCGAAGGCACGCATGATGCTGCTGCGGTAGGGTTTCTGCTGCATGGTGATCTTCACCTGATAGACGGCGCAGTCGAGGCCGTAGATTTTTGCGGCATACGACAGGGCGGCACCCCACTGTCCGGCTCCCGTCTCGGTGGTCACGTTCGTCGTGCCCTCCATCTTGGCATAGTAGCACTGGGGGATGGCACTGTTGATCTTATGTGAGCCGAGGGGATTGGTCGACTCGTTCTTGAAGTAGATGTGGGCGGGAGTGCCGATGGCCTCTTCCAGTCCGTAGGCACGGACCAGGGGCGTAGAACGGTAGAACTTGTACTTGTCGAGCACTTCCTCGGGGATGTCTATCCACCGGTGCTCCTGATCCAGCTCCTGCACGCAGCACTCGCGCGGGAAGATGTGTGCCAGGTCGTCGACGCCCAGCGGCTGCTTCGTTGCCGGATGGATGGGCGGCAGTGGCTTGTTGGGCATGTCGGCCTGAATGTTGTACCACTGTGTTGGAATCTCGCTCTCCTGAAGGATGAATTTCTTTTGTTTCATAACGATTGGATTGTTAAGTGGGTTTATTGATAATACTTATTGTTGTCTGTCAGGGCTTAAAAAGGGAGAGAGGCCTGTCGTAAGAACGGCAGACCTCTCGTTTGGTTTTATCTTGCTATCCACAAGGGTCACTCGACTCACGACTATATACATCTTGAGCAGCGCCACCACCAATATGCAGATACATTCAATGTCATAGTATGCGTTTTTTGCTGTTTCTGCCTGCAAAATTACGCCTTTTCTTTGAAACGGCCAAACATTTTGAAACTTTTTTTAGATTTTTTCTTGCATTTTTACGCAGAATAGAAAAAAAACAGTAATTTTGCATTTCGCTATGACAGTTCTTCTCACCATCCTCGTCTATTTCCTCGTCCTCATGGCCGTGAGCCGTTGGAGCAGCCGCCGTGCCACCAACGACACCTTTTTCCGTGGCGAGCGCCGCTCTCCGTGGCGCATGGTGGCCTTCGGCATGGTTGGAGCTTCCGTTTCCGGCGTGACCTTTGTCAGTGTTCCCGGCATGGTGCTTAGCAGCGACATGACCTACCTGCAGCTCTGCCTGGGCTTCATCCTGGGCTATGTGGCAGTGGCCTTCGTCCTGCTGCCCGTCTACTACAAGCTGAACCTCACCAGCATCTATGCCCTTCTGGGCAGCAGGCTGGGCCGGCGCAGCTATCTTTCGGGAGCTGCCTTCTTCCTGCTGTCGAAGATGATTGGCACGGCGGTGAAGTTCTACGTGGCCTGCATCATCGTCCAGCAGTTTGTCATGGACGCCCTTGGCGTGCCCTTTGCCGTGACTGTCGCTCTGCTGGTGTTGCCCATCTGGCTCTACACTCGCCGGGGCGGCGTGCGCACGCTGGTGTTCACCGACACGCTGCAGACCATCTGCCTCATGTCTGCCCTGCTCATTATTATATATATGGTGATGCAGCAGATGGGCCTCTCGCCGGGCGAAGCTGTCAGCCACATTGTCGCCGACGGGCGCAGCCGCATCTTCATCTTCGACGACTGGGTGTCTCGTCAGAATTTCTGGAAGATGCTCCTTAGCGGTGCTTTCATCGTCGTGGTGATGACGGGACTCGACCAGGACATGATGCAGAAGAACCTCACCTGCCGCACGCTGCGTGAGGCGCAGAAGAACATGTGCTCCTACGGTGTGGCCTTCGTTCCAGTGAACCTGCTGTTCCTCTGTCTGGGCATCCTCCTTGCCCAGCTGTTCGAAGCCCAGGGTGTCAGCCTGCCCGCCCAGGGCGACCAGCTCCTCCCCGCTTTCGTGCAAGGCACAGCGGTAGCAAACTCCACTACAACTGCTGCTGCAGTAGCAAGTTCTACACTCGGCACGCTACACGCTACACTCCTTCTCATCCCCTTCACGCTGGGCATCGTTGCCGCCTCCTTCTCCTCGGCCGACTCGGCACTGACGGCCCTCACCACAAGCTACTGCGTGGACATTCGCCGCCGTCCGGCCGACGAGCGTCTGCGCCGCCGCGCCCATGTGGCCATGTGCCTGCTCTTTGCCCTGTGCATCCTCTGCATCCATGCTGTCAACTCCTCGTCGCTCATCGATGCCATCTACACCATTGTCAGCTATACTTACGGCCCGCTGCTGGGCCTCTTCGCCTTTGCGCTACTCACCCGACGCCACACCTTCGACCGTCTGGTGCCCCTCGTCTGCCTGGCCTCGCCGCTGCTGTGCTTCGCCCTCGACCGCCTCTGCCAGCTCCTCTTCGCCTATCGCTTCGGCTACGAGCTGCTGCTGCTCAACGGGCTCCTCACCTTCCTCGGACTGGTTGTTCTAAGCCTTGTGCATCCACGGCCTAAACATACTTAGTATCCCGTCATTCTGTTTTTTGAACATTTTCTCCAATAATACAGCATATCATGAATCAGAAGAGAACATTGGGCCTCTTGATGGTGACGACCCTCTGGTGCGCGGCACTCATTGCACAGCCTGAACACCATCTCTATGTGAAACTTCAAGGGAAGACAAACGTAAAGAAAGGCATGTTCGCCACGGTAAACGAGGCTCTTCGCCGGGCAGAGGCTTTTGCCGACGACAGCCTGTGGACAACCATCCATATTGCCCCCGGTGTCTACTGGATAGACGACCCTGACGACCCCGCCATCCGCAGGCCCGAGCCTGGCGGAAACACTCCCTACGGCATGAAAGTGCGCCTCAGCCGTACACGTATCATCGGCACAGGCGACAACCCGGAGGATGTAGTCTTGGCTTGCAACCGTGGGCAGACACAGGGTGCGGAGGGAAACTTCACCATGCTGCACATCACGGGCGATGACATCCTGGCCGAGAACCTGACCTTCGGCAACTATTGTAACGTGGACTTGAATTACACGCGCGACGCCAGGCAAAGCCGAAAGCGCCGGGCCGATGCCATTGTGCAGGCGCAGTTGGTCATCTGCAGCGGCGACCGCTACGAGGCCCGTCGTTGCCGCTTCATCTCCCGCCTGAACCTCTGTCCGTTTGCCGGTGCACGCCATGCGCTGTTCGACGACTGCTACTTCGAGTGCACCGACGACGCGCTGTGTGGCACGGGCACCTACCGCCGCTGCCGCTTCACCTTCTTCAGCAGCAAGCCCTTCTACTCTACCTCGCCGCAGGGAGCCGTGTTCGACGACTGCGACATCCACTCGAAGGTGCAGGGCGTGCAGTATCTCACCAAGGTGTCAGCCCCCGTGACGATGCGCAACTGCCGTTGGACGAGCGACGACCCCAACCTGACGATAGCTTGGACAAAGAAACCCGACCCGAAGAAGCGGTGCCTGATGGAGAACTGTACGCTGAACGGCCTGCCGCTCGACGTGCCTATGCCGCCCGATGTGCCGATGCCCGTCACCACGCCCCTGCTGCCGCTGATGAACCAGCCGGTGGTGGCACCGGGACGCTGGACACTGGACGCCTATAAGCCGAAGGACACTGCCGAATACGACTGGAACGTGAATCCTCTCAACCATGAACTGAGGGCTGCATGGTGTTACGGCGAGGGGATGGACGGGGCCGAAGGCTGCTTCGGCATGATTCAGAACATACGCGGGGCAAGGATGATGTACACAGGTCTGGCTGGCGAACAATATGACGGCCAGACGCTGACCGTAGAGCTCTCACCCTGCAAGTCGGCAGGCCAGGGCTTCGGCAGTGCCACTGGCCAGTATCTCGATCTTTGTATCAAGTTCGACACCAAGACGCTCACCGGCTATGGGGTGCGCTTCGTCCGCACACCAGCCTACGACAATGCCGTGGAGGTTGTGCTGGTGGAGTACAGCGATGGCGAGGTCACCCCCGTCTGTCAGCCGGAGAAGTGCGTCCTGTTCAAGAAAGGCTGCAGGGTGACGCTCTCGGCAAAAGAGGGTCTGCTCTCGGCTCAGATAGAGCGTGACGGCAGGCAGCAGCAGCTTACGTCTGCCATCGGGCATCCCAACAGCTATGGCGGCATCCATATCCAGCACACCGGCTCCACCGGTGCTTCCGCCACTGTCATACAGTCCATAAACTGCGTTTACGAGTAGTGTAGTCTGCTGTTACCCCGTGTAAGAGATTGGCCCTGCTGTCACCCCCGCAATCAAGACCATCAAGTATTGCAAGTAAAAAAGCACATATCATATAGCATAAACTACTTTTTTCGAGCTACAAGCGCTACATTGGAGTCTAATCTTCTGGCCATCAAACCGTTGATTGTAGCTACAGCTCTCTTTTTGGCGCTACTTTTGTAGCTACCAAGGTGCTGCCGTCAGTATCTTCCCAAATAGCGTTCGCATTTTCTCAAATAGCGTTAGTATTTTCTCAAACGGCGTTAGTATTTTTCCAAGCGGCGTTAGTATTTTTCCAAACGGCGTTAGTATTTTTCCAAGCGGCGTTCGTATATAGACAAATGCATAGTTAATGCAGGGTTTGGCTCCAAGTCTGCACCTAACATTTTACTGTAAACCAGCTAGTTATAAAGCCAAAGTGCAGAGTTGCAGGGTTTACGAAAAATATGGCTTAAAATATAGCAATGATATAGCAGTTGACCTATTGTGCGGTAGCCGCTCCCCTCCCCTCGAGGGGAGGGGTTAGGGGTGGGGTCTGTAATAT
>JAEEGL016753809.1_pt1 | contig 28264 bp, 17 predicted proteins | sample 9134231 | NCBI WGS metagenome assembly JAEEGL01 (sample SAMN16246548, study PRJNA631951) | gut metagenome | biome: gut microbiome; feature: rumen; material: fiber-attached | host: Bos | place: Iran: Karaj | collected 2018-10
CGTTAAAGCAAAGCAATATACTCAGCTCCAATACGAACACGATGCCATCTGGGCCATATCCAGCATCTACGGCATCGAAATCCTGGCCGACAATGCCGAAGCCTGCCGAGAACGCCTTCTGAACTTCTTCACGGAGCAATACCAGGGTCTCTTCAAATCTAAATGCAAGGACAACTGCATTGAGGCTGTCCGCTATATCCTTTCAAAGAATATCATACACGGCGATGCCCTCACGTACAAGCGTGTGGATCGTCCCAATGAGTGGATACACATAAGCGAATGGAGTTTCATTGGAGCCGACAAGGTCAACCGCCGGGACTACGAGTTCTCTTATCTCGTTGGTGAATACGAAAGCGACGGGCTCTTCTCCGACCTTCCGGCTGAGACTTATGTACCCGTCCATTTCCTCAAGATAAATGCTGCTGCCTATGGTGAACAGTAATTACAATCCGGACGTGCTAAACTGCATTGCCAATCTGAGCAACGACGAAGTTTTCACCCCGCCGGAACTGGCCAATCGAGTCCTGGACCTGTTACCGCAGGACCTTTTCAAGAGCCCGGACACCAAGTTCCTCGATCCATTCTCAAAAAGCGGCGTCTTCCTCCGCGAAATCGTCAAGCGGCTCGACCGTGGTCTGGAATCCCAGATGCCTGACCGGCAACTCCGCATCGACCATATCCTGCACAATCAGGTCTTCGGCATCGCCATCACGGAGTTGACCTCTTACCTGTCGCGTCGCTCCCTTTATTGCAGTAAACACGCAAATGGCAAATACAGTGTCTCTCGTTTCGATACGGATGGCGGTAACATCTTGTACGTCAACCGTTCGCACACCTGGGAAAACGGCAAGTGCAAATACTGCGGCGCATCTCAAGCGGTCTATGACCGAGGCTCAGAAGCAGAGCAATATGCCTATATGTTTATTCACACAGACAATCCCAAGCAATTCTTTGGAAACATGAAATTTGACGTAATCGTCGGAAATCCTCCGTATCAGCTAAATGATGGCGGTGGAACCGGTTCAAGTGCAACCCCTTTGTATCACAAATTCATTGAACAGGCTCAGCGTCTTAAACCCAGGTTTTTATCAATGATTATTCCGTCCAGATGGTATTCTGGCGGCAAGGGCCTTGATGAATTTCGCGACAAAATGCTTAAGGACAAAGGAATAAGCCATTTGGTTGATTACTTCGATTCTACAGAGTGCTTCCCTGGCGTTGATTTGTCAGGAGGTGTTTGCTATTTTCTTTGGGAGAGGGAGTATAATGGTCTGTGTGAAGTTACTACTATTAGACATGGGAAAAAGACGGTCTTGACACGTCCGCTTTTGGAGCCTGGTTGCGATTCATTTGTCCGTTTCAATGAGGCTGTTTCCATTCTACAAAAGGTCAGGAAGAAAGGCTTTAAAAGCTTCGAGATGGGTGTGAGTCCAAGAAAGCCATTTGGGGATATTCGCCCGGTTAGTAAGGGAGATACAATGGTATACGCATATCCGAACAATGGGTATATACAAAAGACTCAAATACAGCAGAATAGAGAATGGGTCAACAAGTACAAGGTGATGATTGCTAAAGCATATGGTGAGAGAGGCGAATTCCCTTATCTTGTACTTGGCAAACCTTTCATTGGTGGCCCCAAGACTTGCTGTACTGAAACCTATCTCGTACTCGATGAATTTGATTCTGAAAAAGAAGCAAAGAGTCTGGAGAGTTATGTAAAGACAAAGTTTTTTCGATTCCTTGTCCTTTTGAAGAAGAATACGCAAAACGCTGCTCGTGGCGTTTATTCGTACGTCCCCGTCCAAGACTATAACACAATCTGGACGGATGATGTTCTATACGAAAAATACAAATTAACCGGAGAAGAAATTGCTTTCATTGAGTCTCTGGTTCGACCAATGGAATAAAAAAACAATAATTTGCTCTTTGAAATATTGATAGGAAAAGCTAACTTCGCGTAGAATCTTTTGATCCGTCTAAGGGGGTTATAGACGCGTTGAAGGGAAACTTGTTACGCGATGCTGTACTCCGACTTGCGGCGGGAAGATAACTATAACGAGTATCTTCGCCTCTCACAAAACGATGATTATCTGGATGTTACGTTCGATGAGGAATCGGGCGGGATGAGTGCCGTACATAGGCTTCATAAGTTCGCGAAGAAGCCGGGAATTAACGGAAAGAGCCAGGGTGATTACGAACGGGCTGTTCTTGCTATTATGAGGAAGAGTGGCCACAGAATCGTGCTGGAATCAGAGACGAACCGGCCAGGTGTAAAGAGTTGCGATGGATATTTGGATGATGTCCCGCTGGAGATTAAGGCGATAGAAGGGAAGGGGACGTGGGCCATCTGCTCAAAGCTTCTGAAGGCGGATAAGCAAAAGGCACAATGCGTTGTTCTGTATTTCCCTGACAAGAATCTATTCTCGGCGGCTAGAATCGAGGACGGTATCGGCAAGTATATGGCTAGCCCTGATCCGGGTAAGGGATTGAATATTAGTAGATTGCTTGCCATTTCCGAGGATGGGGAACTGGCCGTATGGGACAAAAAAGCCACCCCGATCGAGGGGTGGTCAGTTTGGGAAGGTTTTAGGAGATAGAATGGGGCGAACTCATACACTATCTCCCCTTCCGATGCAAAGGTAGTGAGATTTTCTGAAAAAGCAAAAGCTTTTCCTGCAATATTTTTAAGGGCAGCACATAAATGAACTTATGTCTGCTGAAAGTCTGTTAAGAACCCGGATCGGTGAAACCCCGACCATTTACGCCTATGAGCACATTGGCGTACCTACCCACAAGGGATGGCTCAAGGTCGGCTATACCACGCGGGACGTCGAAACCCGTGTACGGGAACAGAACCTTACCGGAAACATCCAGTACAGGATTGTGCTCAAGCGCCCTGCGATGAGAAAGGACGGCTCGTCCTTCACCGACAAACTGGTCCACCGCATCCTCCGGAAAGCCCATATCCGGAACCCAGAGGGCGAATGGTTTGTGTGCGATGTCAAGAAAGTGGAGCAGGCCATCGCCACGGCCGTGGCCGGGAAGGACAAGATGATCGACCGCATCTACGATTTCCCGATGCGCCCGGAGCAGGATCGTGCCGTCGCCAAGACATCGGCCTACTTTGACGCATTCAAGAAAGACCCTGCCAACCGTGGCCTCACGCCGCACTTCCTCTGGAATGCCAAAATGCGCTTCGGCAAGACTTTCACCACTTATCAACTCGCCCTGAAGATGGGCTGGAAGAAGGTGCTGGTCCTTACTTTCAAACCGGCCGTCAAGACCGCCTGGGAAGAAGACTTGCTCACGCACAAAGCCTTTGAAGGCTGGCAGTTCTGCCAGAAACAGGAAGACCGGGAGTTCAACTACATCAACGAACGCAAGCCTTTTGTCTGTTTTGCCTCCTTCCAGGATGTGTTGGGAAAAAATGACGCGGGCGGTATTAAGGCTACGAATAAATGGATTCAGACCATAAACTGGGACTGCATTGTCCTGGACGAATATCACTACGGCGCTTGGGGCAAGAATGCCAAGAACTTCTATGACAAAAAAGACCCTGCGCTGAAACGAGCCGAGGAAGTGGGGGAAATTATCACCGAGGATGCCGACAATGTCCGTGAACTGGAGGCCCGCGAGATGTACGATGAGGGCTTGATGCCGCTACGTACCGGTGCCTACCTCTATCTGTCCGGGACGCCTTTCCGCGCCATCTCCACAGGTGAATTCATCGAGGAGCAGATATACAATTGGACCTACTCCGATGAGCAGGCTGCCAAGGAAGCTTGGAAAGGGCCGAAGAACCCTTACGCCCAGTTGCCTAAGATGGTGATGCTTACATACCAGTTACCGGACAGTATCCGTGAAATTGCTGCCCAGGGAGAGTTCGACGAATTCGACCTGAACGAGTTCTTCCGCGCAGAGGATGACTATTTCCTGCACGAGGAATACGTCCAGAAATGGCTGGACCTCATTCGTGGCGCTTACACCGAGAACATCGTCACGGAACTCAAATTGGGCACGGAAAAGCCGCCTATGCCGTTCTCTGATGCCCGTCTGCTGAGCTACCTGCAGCACACCTACTGGTTCTTGCCATCCGTGGCCGCCTGTCGGGCAATGAAGAAACTCCTGAAGAAGCGCTGTAATCGTTTCTATGATGAGTATAACGTCATTGTCGCTGCCGGCAATGAGGCGGGAATGGGCGCACAGGCTGTAGAACCGGTGTACAATGCGATGGAAGACCCGCAGCAGACCAAGACCATCACCCTCTCCTGCGGCAAACTCTCCACTGGCGTCACCGTGAAGCCCTGGACGGGCATCCTCATGCTGCGCAACACCACCTCCCCGGAAACCTATTTCCAAGCCGCTTTTCGCGTCCAGTCTCCATGGACCACAAAGGATGAATGGGGCGAGGAACTGATTCTGAAGCCCTTCTGCTACGTGTTTGATTTCGCCCCCAACCGGGCGCTCCGTCAGGTGGAAGAATATAGCTGCCAGCTCAATGTCCACGAGAACAACCCTGAAAAGAAGGTGGAGCAGTTCATCAAATTCCTGCCCATCCTGGCCTTCGACGGCTCTTCGATGAAGGAAATTGACGCCGCCGGCGTGCTCGATATGGCGATGAGCGGCACCACCGCCACGCTCCTTGCCCGTCGCTGGGAGAGCGCCGTGCTGGTCAATGTGGATAATGCCACTCTCCAGCGTCTGATGAATAATCCCGATGCAATGAAGGCTCTGATGAACATTGAAGGGTTCCGCAATCTCAACTCCGACATCGAGACCATCATCAACAAGTCCGAACACGTTAAGAACACCAAGAAAGAAAAGGGCGACAATCTAACGCCAAAACAGAAGAAGGAACTCACTGCAGAGGAGAAAGAATACAAGAGCAAGCGCAAAGAGATACAGGAAAAGCTCATCAAGTTCGCGACCCGCATTCCGGTCTTTATGTACCTCACGGACTATCGCGAATATTGCCTCAAGGATGTTATCGAACAACTTGAGCCCGAACTCTTCCGCAAGGTCACCGGTCTCACCCTCAAGGATTTCAGTCTGCTGGTGAGTCTTGGCGTCTTCAACAGCGAGCTGATGAACGACGCCGTCTATAAGTTTAAGCGCTATGAGGACTCATCTCTTGAATACACAGGCATTGACAAGCACACCGGAACGGTTATCGGCCTTTGGGATACCGCCATCGATACTGCCAAGATGTCCTCTGCCGAGGCGCCGCCTCCTCAGGAGGAAATTGTCGAAGAATCGTCCGTCAAGCCCTGGGAGCGTGTCCAGGTCGGGAATGTCGTCATTCATAAGAGTCTTGGTCCCGGCGAAGTGATGGCCATTGATGACAAATATCTAATCGTCAAATTCCCCGACAGAGAGTCCAAATTCCTCTTTCCGGGGGCCTTTGAGAAAGGTTACCTTACGATTGAATAGGAAATGTTTTTGAAATATGCTATTTTTGTAGTCTTAATTGATCATTCGCTATGAAAATAGGATATTTCATCCTCAACGAGGACGTGCGGAAGGATGCGCGCAAAGACGCGCTCATCAAGGACCTGGAGGCGGCCACCTTCGAGGTGTATGAGATCCGGTCCAAGGCCGATGTAAGGCCGGAGACGGACCTGGTCCTGTCGATGGGCGGGGACGGCACCTTCCTCAGCGCGGCCCACGTGGTGGCCGATATCGGCCTGCCCATCCTGGGCGTGAACTTCGGCCGCATCGGCTTCCTGTGCGAGAACCGGCCCGAAGCCGTGCGCGAGGCGCTCCTCCAGGGGGATTTCAGCATCGAGTACCGGACCGTGCTCAACGCCACCCTCAAGGGCCCCGAGGCGCGGAAATCCATCGGCCTGCTTCCTTATTCGGTGAACGAGGTGGCCCTGCACCGCAGCGGCTCCTCCGTGCTGGGCATCCACGTGAGCATCGACGGCGAGCCCCTTCCCACCTATTGGGCCGACGGTCTGCTGATCGCCACCCCGTCGGGCTCCACGGCCTATTCGCTCAGCGTGGGCGGCCCCATCTGTATGCCCGATACGAAGGTGCTGGTGATGGCTCCCATCTCCCCGCACAACCTCAACGTGCGCCCCATCGTCATCCCCGAAAGCGCCAAGATCGACATCTCCTTCGAGTCCCGCGACGGCGGCGCCACGATGTCGATGGACAACCGCACCGTCGAAATCCAGCCGGACTGGACCATCCACGTGGAGATGGCACAGTTTTCGCTTAAGCGAGTCCGGCTCCCGCAGTCCGGTTTCGTGAAGGCGCTCACTTCGCGTCTTTTCTGGGGCGAGGACGTCCGCAACAACGAATAAACCTTTATGGAGAAAAGAATACCGCAGCACGTTTCCATCATTATGGACGGGAACGGCCGATGGGCCAAGGCCCGTGGTCTGGAACGCGTGCAAGGCCATTTCGAGGGCGTGGAAAGCGTCCGGGCCTGCCTGGAAGCGGCCGCCGAGGACGGCGTGAAATACCTTTCCCTCTACGCTTTTTCGGAGGAAAACTGGAACCGTCCGGAGGACGAGGTGCTCACCCTGATGGAGCTGATGATGCGCTCGATCAAGAACGAGCTGTCCAATCTGATGGAGAACAACATCCGCTTCGTGGTGCTGGGGAACCGCGCCCGGTTGAGCGACACGCTCAACGCCGCCATCGACGACCTGATGGCCGTCACGGCCGGGAACACCCGCACCACCGTCATCGTCTTCCTCAGCTACAGCGGCAAGTGGGACATCCTCCAGGCGGCGAAAAAAGCGGCCTCGGAGCTCTCCCCGGAGGAATTCCAGGCGATGGAGCAGGCCGATTTCGACCGGTATCTGGTCACGGCCGGCTTCCCGGATCCGGACCTGCTCATCCGCACGTCCGGCGAGCTTCGCATCTCCAACTATCTGCTCTGGCAGAGCGCCTATACGGAGTTCTATTTCACCGACGTCCTGTGGCCGGATTTCCGCAAGCCCCAGTTCCGCGAGGCCCTCGCCGAATATGCGCGCCGGGACAGAAGGTATGGGAAAGTGAAATAAAATGTGTATCTTTGCAGGATAAGTGTTTCGTCAATGAGAGGTAAAAGGATACTGCTTGCCACGCTGCTGGTTCTGACGGGGGTCTCCCTTCAGGCCCAGAATGCACGGAGCGGCATCGAGGTGGACTACAACAACCCGAAGAAATACATCGTAGGCGGCGTGGGCGTGGAAGGCAACCAATACTTCAACGAACACCAGATCCTCCAGCTCACCGGCCTGCAGAAGGGCCAGGAAATCACCGTTCCCGGGGACGACGTCTCCGGCATCGTGCGCCGTCTCGTGGCCCAGCGTTATTTCGAGGACGTGGCCGTGGTGGTGGATTCCCTTTCGGCCCGCTCCGATACAGCCTGGTTCAAGATCTGCGTACGGGAACGCCCCCGCGTTTCCCGCTGGGAGTACGCCGGCGTCAAGAGCGGGGAGAAGAAAGACCTCCAGGAGCGCCTGAACCTGCGTCCCGGCCGCGAGTATTCGGACTACGTCAAGAACACGTCCATCGACATCATCAAGCGCTACTATAAGGAAAAGGGCTTCCTGAAAGTGGAAGTGGATGCGGAGACCGAACAGGATCCCCGGATCCGGAGCGCCATCCGCGTCACCTTCAAGGTGGACAAAGGGCGGAAGATCCGCATCAAGGACATCAACTTCAGCGGCAACACGGACATCTCGGACCGCAAACTCGCGAAGAATATGAAGGAAACCCACGCGGCCAAATGGTACAACTTCTTCAAGTCCAAGAAATTCAAGGAGAAGGAGTACGAGAACGACCGCAAGACTGTCCTGGACGCCTTCAACGAGGCCGGTTACCGCGACGCCCGCCTGGTGCGGGACTCCGTCTATTATATGGAGGACGGCAAGCACCTGGGCATCGATATGGAATTCGACCAGGGCAGGAAATACTACTTCCGCAACATCACATGGACGGGCAACTCCGTCTATCCTTCAGAGGTGCTCAATGAGATACTCCAGGTGAAAAAAGGCGACGTCTATGACCTCGTGACCATGGAAAAGCGCCTGCACGGCGGCGGAAAGGAGAACGAATACGACGTTTCCAAACTCTACAGGGACAACGGTTTCCTGTTCTTCAACGTCACGCCCGTGGAGGTGAACATCCAGAACGACTCTGTGGACGTGGAGATGCGCATCTCGGAAGGGAAGCCCGCACTCCTCAACGAGATCATCATCAACGGCAACGACCTCACCAACGAGCGGGTGATCCGCCGGCAGCTCTTCACGCGTCCCGGCTATCTGTACAGCCAGACAGACTTCGAGCGTTCCATCCGTGAAATCGCCTCGATGGGCCAGTTCGATGCGGAATCCATTATGCAGTACGGGACAGGTTACAACATCCTGCCCAATCAGCTGAACAATACCGTGGATGTCGTCTATAACGTCACGGAGAAACCTTCCTCGCAGCTGGAACTTTCCGGCGGCTGGGGCGGCAACACCTTCGTGCTCACGGCGGGCGTCAGCTTCAACAACTTCTCCACGCGCCGTATATTCGAGAAAGGCGCCTGGCGGCCCGTTCCGCTGGGCGACGCCCAGAACCTTTCCCTGCGCTTCCAGACTAACGGACGGTACTACACTTCCCTCAGCGCCAGTTTCATGGAGCCCTGGCTCTTCGGGAAGAAACCCACGTCCCTCAGCCTCTCGGGCTACTATTCCAGGATGACGGACAGCTACCTGGCCATCGGTATCCTCTCTACGGACAAGATGTTCGAGGTCTTCGGCTTCAACGCCGGCCTGGGTACGCGCCTCAAGTGGCCGGACAACTATTTCGTGCTGTACAACAGCCTCAGCTGGCAGACCTACAAGCTCACCAACTGGACCAACAGCTACTTCGCCTTCAACGACGGTATCTCCCACAACCTGAGCTACACGATCTCCCTGTCGCGCAACTCCTCGGACCAGCAGATCTATCCCCGTACCGGCTCGGAGTTCTCCGCCTCCCTGCAGATTACTCCGCCCTATTCTCTGTTCCGCAAGTTCACCTGGGATAACTCCGATGCGGATAACCCTGTGAAGGTGCCTGTGGGCAGCTACAAGGACGTCAACTACGACGACTGGACATCGGCCCAGCGCTACAAGTGGATCGAATACCACAAATGGAAATTCAACGGTACCGTCTATACCAAGCTCATTGGGGACCTGGTGCTGATGACACGTGCGCAGTTCGGCTACCTGGGTTACTTCAACAAGAACTGGGGCTACTCTCCGTTCGAGAACTTCCAGGTGGGCGGCGACGGTATGTCGGGCTATATGACCTACGGCGCGGAAATCATCTCCATGCGCGGCTACGAGGACTATTCCCTCACGCCGCTCAAGGTGACGCCCTACAGCCGCAGCAATACCACGTATGCGGGTAACGTGTACGACAAGTTTACGGTGGAGCTTCGCTATCCCGTGATTCTGCAGCCGCAGAGCACGATCTATGCCCTGGCCTTCCTGGAAGGCGGTAACTGCTGGAGCGACATCGCGGAATTCAACCCGTTCCAGATCAAGCGCAGCGCCGGCGTGGGCGTGCGCGTGTTCCTCCCTATGATCGGCCTGCTGGGTGTGGACTGGGGCTACGGCTTCGACGACACCACCAACGGCGGAAGCCATTTCCATTTCGTTCTGGGACAGCAGTTCTAACCGTGGTATGATAATTGCGAAACGTTAACCCCGGAACATTGAAAGAAACAAAAAATTATTTGATATGAAAAAGTTATTGATCATCGCCCTCGCGGCTTTCGCCGCTTTCACCGCCCAGGCACAGCAGATGGGTAAGGTGAACTTCCAGGAACTCGTTATGCTGATGCCGGAAATGGACGCAGCCCGTGAAACCATGTCCGCCTCCCAGAAGGAAGCGGAAGAGACCTATGCTTCCATGGTAGAGGAATACCAGAGCAAGGCCACCCAGTACCAGCAGAAGAGCGCCAGCTGGACCGCCGCTATCAAGGAATCCAAGGAAAAGGAACTGATGGACATCCAGAACCGCATCCAGGAATTCCAGCAGAGCATTTCCCAGGAACTCCAGCAGCAGCAGAGCCAGCTCACCGCTCCCATCCAGGAGAAGGCCAACAAGGCTGTCACGGAGATTGCCAAGGCCAAAGGCCTCGCCATCCTGTTCGATGCCACCCAGGCCATTTATTTCGATGACAAGGTGGTTGTGGATCTCACCGCCGAAGCCCGCAAGGCCTTGAACATCCCCGAAGGCCGCACGCTGGAAACCCTCCAGGCGGAGCTTCAGGCCAAGGCCGAAGCTGCGCAGAAATAAATCAGTCAGCTATATACAAAAAAAGGAGGCCCCGCGGCCTCCTTTTTTGTTATTAGAAGTTAAACTTCGTCATACAGGTGAAGCGGTGGTTCAGGACCCACTCGGGCGTGCCCTCGTACAGGCCGCGGGCGTTGCGGACGCCCCGGCCGAACTGGGCGGCCGTGAGGTTGTATTCCAGCGACACGGTGAACTTCCCGAGGTTCCAGGCCACGGTGGGCGTGGCGCGGAAGGCCTGCTGGATCTTCGTGTCGGCCGCGGTGTTCATCCACAGTTCGGCGGCCAGTTCCTTCGTGGTGCCCAGCTGCTTCATATAGCCCAGCATACACATCGTCTGCACTTTCTTCCCGTAGGAGAAGCTCACGAAGGACGCCCAGTCCTGCATAGGGGTATAGGTAATGGTGCCGTCGTCGTTAAGGGAAGCTACGCCGTAGCCGGAAAGCAGATTCAGGTGCTCGCCGCTCTGGGCCAGGATGCTCTTGGCCTTCAGCTGGAACTTCCCGTCCGTGAACTGGAAGAACACGAACGGCGAGAAGGCGTGCAGGAGGCTCTTCACCTCGATGGTGGGAGGGTTCACCGCCACGCGCCAGTCATCGGTAAAGCGGACGGGCCGGCTGTTCACGATGTCCAGGCCGGCTTTGGCGACCACCTTGCCGCCCTTGTAGTTCAGGCCCACGTAAAACTCCGGCAGACCATATTTATAATAGTCCTTGCTCTTGCCGTTGGGGCCGGTGGGCAGGTAGTGGTTCAGGTACAGCATACTGGCCGTGAGGCTGAAGCCGCCGCCGAAAGCGTAGTCCAGCGTGAGCTGGGGCGAACGGTTGAAGGGGTTGAACGGCGCACCTGTCTCGAGGTTGTTCATATGGGGCATGTCCGCCGCGACGGGATGCCAGCTCTGGCCGATGGTAAGCGCCACCGGGCAGTCGTCCCAGACGAGTTTCATAAACGCCTGGCGCAGGCGCAGGATGGCGAGGGATTTGTCGTTGAGGCAGTAGAAATCGGCCTCAACCTTGCCGGAAATGCCCATCGAACCCCACTTGTAGCCGGAGACGTCCAGTCCCAGGCGGGTGGTGAGGGAGACGAAGCGCCAGTTGAAACCGGCGTTCTGGTCGTACCCGTCCTTCATCGAGACGTCCTTGGGCATATAGAAGTACAGGTCCTCGGTGCCGGCGTTGACGGCGCGGGTATCGGCCACCATATAGTTGCGGATGAAGCCGTAGAGCTTGAATTTAGCGGGAGTTTCCTCCTGGGCAAAGGCACTGCCGCAAAGCAGGAGGGCGCTAAGGATGACAATATACTTTTTCATATCAGGCAAACGGGAAAATCTTGGTGAGCCAGAAGAAGCCCAGGACAAAGCCGATGAGGCCGATGATGATACCCACCTTGGCCATGTCCGAGGTTTTCACCAGGCCGGTGGAGGCGGCAATGGCGTTCGGAGGCGTGGAGATGGGGAAGAGCATGGCGATGGAGGCGCACGCGGCGATGAATACGATCATGGCCTGCTTGCCGCCCAGGGCGATGAACTGCGCGTTGTTGGCGGCGCCGGGATCCGCCATACCCTCGGCCACCACGATGAGGATGGGGATGAGGAGGGCGGCCGTGGCGCTGTTGGAGATGAAGTTGGAGAGGAAGTAGCACACCAGGCCGGCGATTACGAGCACCAGCACCACGCTCATGCTGCCGAAGGGAATGGCCTCGATGAGCACCTTGGCGAGCCCGGTTCCCTGCAGGCAGGTACCCAGGGCGAAGCCGCCGGCGACGAGCCACAGCACGCTCCAGTTGATTTCCTTGATGTCTTCCTTGGTGAAAATGCCGCAGGCCGTGAGAACGCCCAGCGGAATGAGGGCCACGATGTTGGAGTTGATCTTGGTGACGCTCTCGGTCATCCACAGGAGGATGGTGCCGATGAAGGTGATCCAAACCACGGTGGTCTTCCAGGTGCGGGGTTTCTTGTTCTCCGGAATTTCGAGCTTGAGTTCCTTCGCCTTGAAGGGGAAGAAGACCTGCAGGAGCACCCAGGCCAGGAAAATCATGATGGCCACGTAGGGGATCATGTGCAGCATCCACTCCACGAAGGGAACCTCAACGCCGGATTCGGCCAGGAACTTGACGGCCGTAGCGTTGGGAGGCGTACCGATGGGGGTGCCGATACCGCCGATGTTGGCGGCGACGGGAATGGACAGGGCCAGGCCGATCTTGCCTTTATCGTCGGCCGGAAGCGTGCCCAGCACGGGAGCCAGGAAGGCCAGCATCATGGCGGCGGTGGCGGTGTTGGACATGAACATCGAGAAGACGGAGATCACCACCAGGAAGCCCAGCAGCACCCACTTGGGTTTGGTGCCGAACAGGCCCAGCAGGGCGCGGCCCATCGTGACGTCCAGACCATATTTTTCGGCCATGATGGCCAGTACGAAGCCGCCCAGGAAGAGCATCACCACGGGATCCGCAAAGGATGCCATAATGCTCTTGAAACCCACCAGCTGGCCCAGTTCCGGCTTGCACAGGAAACCCAGTCCCTTGTCCGAGACGGTGAGAAGGGCGATGACGATTACCAGCAGGGAGGTGGTCCAGTTGGGGATAATCTCGAAGATCCACATCAGAGCCGCAAAAACGAAGAGGGCGATGACCCTCTGCTGTACCACGGTGAGGGCGGGAATGCCAAAGAAGCTCACGGGTACTGCGACCAGGAAGATTGTGATTAACAGCACGATAGGCAGAAAAACACAATACTTGAGATTGATTTTCTTTTCCATGAATATTTTGAACTAATATTATTCGCTTTTCGAGCCTGCAAATTTACATAAAAATTGCTAAATTTGTAAGAGTTTTTAAACCATATAACACTAAAGCATATTTACTATGAAAACTACCGACATCATGGCACGGCTGCAGGCCAAATACCCCGGGGAAAAGGAGTATCTGCAGGCTGTTCAAGAGGTTCTGGAATCCATTGAAGAGGTGTACAACCAGCATCCGGAGTTCGAGCAGGCCAAAATCGTGGAGCGCCTGGTGGAACCGGACCGCATCTTCTCCTTCCGCGTAACCTGGATCGACGACAACGGCGAGGTCCAGACCAATACCGGTTACCGCATCCAGTTCAACAGTGCCATCGGCCCGTATAAAGGCGGCCTGCGCTTCCACCGCGCCGTAACCCCGTCCATGCTCAAGTTCCTGGGCTTCGAACAGACGTTCAAGAACGCCCTCACCACCCTTCCCATGGGCGGCGCCAAGGGCGGCAGCGACTTCGACCCTAAGGGCAAGTCCAACGACGAAATTATGCGTTTCTGCCAGGCGTTTATGCTGGAGCTGTGGAACTGCATCGGCCCGGACCAGGACATTCCTGCCGGCGACGTAGGCGTGGGCGGCCGTGAAATCGGCTACCTCTACGGGATGTACAAGAAACTGGCCCGCCAGTACAACACCGGCGTTCTCACCGGCAAGGGCGGCACCTGGGGCGGCAGCATCCTGCGCCCGGAGGCCACCGGCTTCGGCGCCCTCTATTTCACGCACCACCTGCTGGAGAAGGCCGGCATCGACATCAAGGGCAAGAAGGTCGCCCTGAGCGGCTTCGGCAACGTGGCCTGGGGCGCCGCCATCAAGGCGACGGAACTGGGCGCCAAGGTGGTCGCCATCAGCGGCCCGGACGGCGTGTGCCACATCCCGGACGGCATTACCAAGGAGATGATCGACTATATGCTGGTGATGCGCGCCTCCAACCGCGACAGAGTGGAGGATATGGCCACCAAGTTCCCGGAGAAAGCCCATTTCACGCCCGGCAAGAAGAGCTGGAGCATTCCCGTGGACATCGCCCTGCCCTGCGCTTTCCAGAACGAGCTTTCTGAGGAAGACGCCAAGGAACTGAAGGCGAACGGCTGCATCTGCTGCTGCGAGGTATCCAATATGGGTTGCCAGCCCGGCGCCATCCACTTCTTCCAGCACAACGGCATCCTCTTCGCTCCCGGCAAGGCCGTCAATGCGGGCGGCGTGGCCACGAGCGGCCTCGAGATGACCCAGAACGCGGAGCACATCTCCTGGAGCGGCGCGGAAGTGGACGAGAAACTGCACTTCATTATGAAGAGCATCCACGAGCAGTGCGTCAAGTACGGTACGCAGCCGGACGGCAGCGTGGACTACGTGAAAGGCGCCAACATCGCTGGCTTTATGAAGGTGGCCACCGCCATGCTGGAGCAGGGCACGATCTAACGGATAATATCCTGCAGCACCAATGAGGCCAGCGTATGGCCGAAGGTGGCAGTGACGGGAGCGAGCGTCCCGTTGACGACGGCTTTTTTGATGGGGCTTTCGTCCAGCGCGGGATCGATGGCATCCCCACGGTTCTCAAGCAGTTCTTCTGAATAGACGCAGAGGAACTGCTTGCCCGTTTTACGGCCTTCCTGGCGCATCTTTTTGCGAAGGGCCCGGGCCAGCGGGTCTCCGTGCACCTCCCAGAATTCGGCCACCCGAACGCGTGTGGGGTCGATTTTGAGCGCTGCCCCCATGGAAGAAAAAAGCGTGGCGGGGCCGTGGGACGCCGTCTCCAGCAGGGTGATCTTGTCCTTCAGGGAGTCGATGCAGTCGATCACGTAGTCGTATCCGTCCAGGCCGAAGGAAGCGGCGGTTTCGGCCGAAAAGAGGGCTTCGCGTGTCTCGATTTCAGCCGCCGGGTTGATGGCGAGAAGATGGTCCCGGAGGGCGTCCACTTTGGACAGGCCGATGGTACGGCTGGTAGCCATCAGCTGCCGGTTCACGTTGGTTTCGTTAATCCGGTCGCCGTCCACCAGCGTGAGGTGGCGGATACCGGAGCGCACGAGGGAATCGGCGCACCAGGAGCCCACGCCCCCGCACCCGAAGAGGAGGACTTTCTTCGAGCCGATGCGCTCCAGCGCCTCCTCTCCGATGAGGAGCCGCACGCGGGAAAAGATATCCGGGACGTCTTTCATCGGGGACAAATTTACTAATTTTACTTTGAAAAGTAGCAAGACTTGCTTACCTTTGAAACGACCTGCCGTTTTGAAGAAATTCGTTTTCATACTTTTCGCTTTATTCCACCTGGGATGCTGGTGCGTTCAAGGCCGGCCGGTTCCGGATATCCGGCTGAAGCTGAACCATCCGGACGGGGTGTATGCGAAGGGGGATACCGTCTATGTCTATGGGTGCTGCCTGGATGATGCGGATTCTCTTAAGATGGAGATTCGGGTAAACGGTCACCCCCGCAGTTATTCTTTCATTAACCTGGAGAAAGAGTACGGCGTAATCCATAAAGAGGTGTGCGATTCGGCCCGTTGGGTCAGTGTTTTGGTAGGGAAGGGGGAAACGGTCCTGGATGTGGGGTATGTGGTGGAGCCGGAATCCTTTATGCCGGCCTATAAGGCGCCGCGGGATTTACATCGGTTTTGGAAGCGGCAGATCAGGCGGATGCGGAAAAGCCCGATGACCGTTAAAATAGATACGGTAGATGCTCCGAAACAGTTTGACGGCCGCTTTTTCTGTATGCATATCGAGCTCTCAATGCATCAGGGGCGCCCTGTGAATGCATTTGTCAGCATTCCCTTGAATGCGGCGGGCGGCTCTTTGCCCATCAGGATACAGACGCACGGAGCCACGGACATCACATCCAAAAGTACGCAGAGTTCCCTGAAAAAGGCTTGCCGGCAGGCCTCTTACGGGGCCATTGGCGTTGACATCAATGCGCACGGGATAAAAGATGGCGCGGAAGAAGCGTACTATCGTGAGCTGGAAGAGGGCGAGTTGAAGGATTACCAGCATCAGGAGCTGAAAAACCGCGAATCGTGGTATTTCCGGCTGATGTATTTGCGGCTGGTTCGTCTGGTGGATTACCTGGTGACATTGCCGCAGTGGGACGGCAAAACCATTCTTGTAACAGGGCACAGTCAAGGCGGCGGCCAGGCGTTGGCCTTGGGCGGAATCGATTCCCGCATCACGGACGTTGAGGCCGATGAACCCGCTCTCTGTGACCTGGGCGGAGCGATTAACCGACGCATCGGGGGATGGCCGTTCTCCCGGCGCAGGCAGGATGTCCCCGCCTCCCGCCTCGCAAGAAGTATCCTTCCGTACTACGACGCCGCGCTCCTTGCAAAGCATTTCCGCGGGAATCTGGTCGTCAAGGTGGGCCTGGCCGATTATGTCTGCCCCGCCACTTCGGTTTATTCGGCCTACAATAACGCCGGGGCGTCCCATAAAAGAATCAGTCCGTTCCGGTCACGCCATCACATTGATGTGGTCTGGTACGACCGGGAAGAGTTCGAAAGAGGATACTAATTATTCTTCTTCAGCCACTCTTTGGGCGTGCAGCCCATAAAGTGCTTGAAGGCGGCGGTGAAATAGGACGGTGTGGAGAAGCCCACCTTGTAGGAGATTTCCGCGACGCTGTATTTGCCTTCCTTCAGCAGGCGGCAGGCCTCGTTAAAACGTACGGTCTTGATAAAATCCAGGGGAGAGACGCCGAACAGGGCCTTTACCCGGAGATTCAGGTAGGAGCGGCTCATCAGCATCGCCGTGGCGAAATCGTCGATGGAGAACTCTGCATTGTCGATATTCTCCTTGGTCACCTTCATCGCCTGGCGCATAAAGCTTTCGTCGGAATCGTTGAAGGATTTGGCCACGCTGGATTCCTCTCCGGCCGTCTTATTGGCGCCGATGCCCACGAATTCGAGCGAGAATTCCCGCAGGAGGTCGTTCCTCGTTTTCTCCATCCGGGCCTGATAGCCCTTCTCCTGCCGGGACAGCAGCAGGAGGAACACCATCAGGACGATGAGCAGCAGCAGCAGGATGCCGATCATCCGGGCCGATTGTGTCTGGTACCAGGGCGCCCGCAACTTCAAATGCAGGACGGCCTCTTCGTCGCTGTCCACGCCCGCGCTGTTCCTGTAGCGGAGACGGAAGGTGTATTCTCCAGGCCGAAGCGTGGGGTAGACGGCCCGCCAGTCCTTTCCCGCTTCGCACCAGTCGGCGTCCACGCCTTCCAGCATATAAAAGAACTTCCCGTTGTCGCCGGAAATGTAATCCGGACAGGAGAAGACAAAAGCCAAATCCCGTTCGTGCGGTTTCAGGACGACGCTGTCTTCCGTGACGCTTCTCCAGATGCCGTTCACTTCAAGGCCCGAAATGACGGGGGAGACCATTTCGCTCTGCATAGAAATGGAAAGCGGGTTGAAGGAGATGATTCCGTGGAGGCTGCCGAAGTACATCCTTCCGTTCCGCTTCCGGCAGTGCGCAAAAGGCGTGAAACGGTTGTCCAGCAGGCCGTCGGCCGTGGTGAAGGTCCAGGTGTTCCCCCCGGAAGGATCCATTCGGCACAGTCCGTTGTCGGTGCTGATCCAAAGCACGCCGGCGGAATCGGCCTCAATGCCGTGGATGACGTGATCCGGCAGCCCGTCGCGTTCGGAGAACTGCTTGATTTCTCCCGAGGACGGGTCGTAGACATACAAGCCGCTGTTGGAGCCCATCCAGATGCGGCCGCCGGCATCTTCCAGGAAGGACTCCACGTACTGGACGGAGGAAAGGAGCGCCGGCAGAGCCACCACCTTGCCCGTTTTTGTCTCGATGGCCGTAACGCCGTATTTTTTCCCAACCCACAGGATTTCGCGGGAATCCAGTTTCATCGATTTGACGTTGGATACGTCCTCCGAGATGAAGAGTTTGGAGAAATGGCCGTTTTTTTCGTCGTATTCCCACAGTCCGTCACTCCCGCTGGCGTAAAAGCCCCCGTGGAGGTTGTCCACGATGGCGTAGCAGCCGTAGGTGTTGTGCGGCCCGCCCATTCCCAGGGGCTTCAGGCTCTTGTGTGCGCGGTCCAGCAGTAGGATTTCGGAACGGTCGGCTCCCACGTAGACGCGCCCGGTGCGCGGACTGATGTAGATGCACTTCACATCCACGGGATTGTCGCCGCCGCTGCTGATATGCTCGAAACGGCCGTCTGTGAGCAGGTGATTGAGCCCGCCCGAGTTGGTCCCGATCCAGAGGGAGCCGTCCGCGTCCTCGACGATGTCGCTGATGACGTTTCCGGAGAGTTCATTCGTTCCGGGTTTGGAAACGATGCCTTCAAACTGGGAAGAGTTGGGCGTGTAATAGCACACGCCGCCGAAATAGGTGCCCAGCCACATCGTCCCCTGCGCGTCCATAAAAATGTCACTGATACTGTCGTGTGAAATGCTGCCGGGCGTATAGTATTCGTAGTGATAGACGTGAAATTTGCCGTCTTCCAGGATCTTCAGCCCGTTTTTGGTCCCCACCCACAGGAGGCCGTTCCCGTCCAGGCAAAGGGATTTCACAAAGTCCGTGCTCCTTGTTTCCGCTTTGCGCGGCACGTCGGAGAGTTCCCACAGGCCATCTCCCTCGGTTCCCGCCCAGAGGCGGTCTCCGTCCCTGAGGAGGCAGTTCACCCGGCAGCCGATGCCGGCGATTTGCCGCAGGCGGTTCAGTTCCTGGTCGGCGGAATAGACGGCGCCGTCGCCCGTGCAGATGTAAAAGGTCCCGTTGTCGTCATACAGGGCGGTAATTTCTTTTGCAAGCAGTTCTTCGGGAACGGCTTTCCGCGAGAACCGCTTCTGGTCGTGGTCGAAAAACCACAGCTGGTGGCCTGCAATCAGGAGATACTTGTGGGCCGACACCTGCACCAGTCCGGTCAGGGATCCGCCGGGGCTCGGGTAACTCTCGAACGAAAGCGTATTGCCGTCGAAGACGGAGAGGCCGCTGATGTGCGCCGCCCAGACGAGGCCGTTCGTGTCGCAGATGAGTTTGTATATATGACTGTCCGGGTCGCAGGCCTCCGGAAGGGCGCTGTATTTGAAACGGGAATACCGTTTCCCGTCATAACGGGTGAGGCCGTCGATGCCGCCGTACCACATATTTCCCGAGGCGTCCTGGCAGATGGTGGCCACGTTCAGTCCCGTTTCCTCCAGCGGCAACGCCTTGAAGGAAAGGGAGCCGGCCACGACCGCCGAGAGAAGATATGCTAAAAGAGACATATAATCAATATTTTCTACAAAATTAACATTTTGTTTGAAATTATTATTAAAGTTTTTGTTTATTCGTCATTTTTAATATTCTTTTACCTTAATTTATAGCGAGCGGGGGATTACGATTGCTACCTTTGCGTTGTAAGACAATAACCAATCCGGATGTTCGCTTCGTTTCGCACCATATTCGTCCTGTTGACGCTTTTGACTGCCGCTTCCTGCAGTCCCAGCCTCACGGTGATGAGTTTCAATGTCCGGCAGAGCCACGCCAAGGAGGTAGACCCCCGCAATTCCTGGAACAACAGGGCCGATGCCTGCCTGGAGATGCTCAAGGTCCGGCAGCCGGATCTGGTTGGGTTCCAGGAAACGCAGTACAAAGGCCAGTGGACCTTCTTCCGCGACAGCCTCGCGGCGGAATATGGTGCCGTCGGAATCGGCCGGGACAACGGCGTGGACAAAGGGGAGACCTCCGGTTTCCTGTACAAACGCTCCGTCCTCTCGCTGCTGGACAGCGGCACCTTCTGGGTGTCCGAAACCCCCGACGTGCCCTCCGTTTCCTTTGACGAAAAATACAACCGTTCCCTTACCTGGGGCCTTTTCAAGGTCAATAAAACAGGCAAGCGGTTCTTCTATTTCAATACGCACCTGGGTCTCACCTGGCGTTCGCAGAAAGAAGGCATTGAGCTCATCGTAAAAAAGATGCGGGAAATCAATCCGGACGGCCTTCCCCTGGTTTTCAGCGGAGACCTCAATACGGATATCACCAGCACCGCATTCAATCCCCTGAAAGAAGTGATGCTCAATGCGCATGATGTGGCATCCAAAACAGATAATGTCCCCACTTACAATGCGTGGGGCAACAAACAGAAGGAACGCATCATCGACTTCATCTGGGTGAGCCCAGCCGTCAAGTGTATCGAATACAAGACAGATACCGCGCCCTACCTTGGGCACGAACTAATTTCCGACCATTATCCCATTTTGGTGACTATCAAATTATGAAAAAACTATTCCCGTTTCTGATGCTTCTTCTCTTGCTGGGCCCGGTGTCCTGCAAGAAGGAACTCACTCCGGAGGAGCGCTATCCGGAGCAGAACACCCAGCCCGGATCAGGACAGATCAAGGTAATGACCTTCAATGTCCGGCAAAAGAACGACAATGACGGCGCCTTCAACCACTGGGCCGTCCGTGCCGTTGCCTGTAGCATGATGATCCAAGTCCAGAAGCCGGATCTGCTGGGTATGCAGGAAGTGCACAATTCCCAGTGGGACTACTTCAATGCCGTCCTGCCTGAGTATGGATATGTGGGCGTGGGTGCCATCGACAAGAAGAATGCTTTCTTCTACAGGGCGGACAGGCTGGAAGTGGAACGCTCAGGCGCATTCTGGCTCACCAAAACTCCGGATGTTCCCTCCAATGCTTCAGACGGCTATGAACGCTATGTTTACTGGGCATCCATCAAAATTCTGGCTACGGGGCAGCGTTTCTTCTTTATGAATACGCACTTTGCTCTCACTTCGGATGCCAGAACTATGGGAGTCAATGTCATCAAGCAGCGGCTTCCGCTGGTCAATACGGAGAATCTCCCCGTCATTCTTATGGGAGACTTCAACACTATATCCACGGATAGGGTTTTCAACTCCCTCAAGGAAACGATGTCCAGCACGCGTGATATCGCACCCATAACGGATGACGTGAAGACTTATAATGCGTGGGGAGATGACAGCAGGGCCTATGAATGCGACCACATCTGGATTTCCAACACGCTTTCCAGCCCGGAGTATCGCACGGTTACGGTGCCCTACGACGGTCACACCTTTGTATCGGACCATTTCCCCGTCTATTCCATCATTCAATTCTAAACGCTAGGAAACTATGAGCAAACTTTTGAAATATGCATTTACGGCAGCCGCTCTGTTCCTGGCGTGCGTCACCGTTTGGGCCCAGGGGGCCAGGATGACGGTGTCCGGCAAGGTGGTGGACCAGAACGGGGATGCCATTCCGGGTGTGCTGGTTGTAGTGTCGGGTACCACCAATGGTGCCACCACGGACCTGGACGGCAAATACTCCATCAGCGCTCCTTCTAACGCTGTTCTGGAATTCTCCTGCATGGGTTACACTTCCCAGAGCGTGGAAGTGGCTAAGAGAGCTGTGATTGATATAACGCTCAAGGAAGACAACTTCCTCATCGAAGAAACCGTGGTGGTGGGTTACGGCACCCAGCGCAAGATTGACCTTACCGGTGCGGTGGAGCAAGTGGGTAGCGAGGTCTTCACCGCCCGTCCCAACGCCAACGTTACCCAGATGCTGGAGGGCGCGGTGCCCAACCTGAACATCAGCCTGGAGGACGGCAAGCCCATCCGTACGGCCGATTTCAACGTTCGTGGAACCACTTCCATCGGCCAGGGCGGCAGCGCCCTCATCCTGGTGGACGGCGTGGAAGCGGATCCTTCCATGCTGAACCCGAATGACATCGAGTCCGTCTCCGTGCTGAAGGATGCGGCATCGGCTGCAATATACGGCTCCCGCGCACCCTACGGCGTGGTGCTTATTACCACCAAGAATGCACAGAAGGGGAAGGCGTCCATCACCTACTCCAACAACTTTACCATCTCCCAGCCTGTGGTGAAGCCGCAGTATGTGACGGACGGTTACACCTGGGCGGAGCATTTCTACCTGGGCGCCTACAATTACGATAGGGCAGCTCCCACCCATATGAACACTATGATGCCTTTCTCCACCAACTGGCTGGTGGAGTACCGGACCAGGAAGGCGACGGGAGATCTGGGCACCGTGGTGAGTGACGGTTCCTGGCGGGTAGATGCCGGAAACTATGCTTATTTCGGAGAAGGGACAGACTGGTTTGGTATCCTGTACAAGGATCACTCTTTCGCCCAGACACACAACCTTTCGGTATCCGGTTCCTCGGATAGATTTGACTATTATGTGTCAGGCCGACTGTATAATTTCTACGGCCTGTATGACTCTCCCACCAATACGGACGACTGCAACAGCGAGAATATGCGCGTGAAACTGGGCTATCAGGTTTATCCCTGGCTCCGAGTCACCAACAACTTCGAACAGGGTCATCGCAAGTACAACAACCCCTTCGGCTCTAGCGGAGCAAAAGGAAACATCTGGGCTCTCATCAACGGGAATGCCCCGGTGTGTATGCCCATGTACAACCCGGACGGCAGTTTAACGCCTGCCGGGTCCTACACGGTGGGAGGATTCCTATACGGCAGCAGCAAGAACGTCTATGAGACGGACTACGTGAAAAACACCGTCGGCTTTATCGCCAGTTTCCTGGACAAGGCCCTTACCGTGAACGGGGATTTTACCTATAAAGTGAATGACTACAACGGTATGATCCGCACCTATCCGGATGCCTACTCAGAGACTCCGGGCATTCTCAAAACCCGGGAAGGAGTGGTTTCCTCCATTTCCCAGGACCATGCGGACACCAAATATATGGCTTTCAACCTATATACGGACTATACCCGGACCTTTGGGAAACATTATCTGAAGGCAATGCTCGGTTACAACTATGAGCAGCAATCCTACTCCAGGTTGTACACTTATAACACGGACATCCTCTCCGAGCAGGTGGAGAGCATCAACCTGTCGTTCGGTACAGAGAAAAAGGCTGCCACCGGCTCCTGGAACAAATGGCGTTCGGTGGGTGTCTTCTCCCGCATCAACTACAGCTACGCGGACAGGTACCTCCTCCAGTTTAACGGTCGCTATGACGGATCTTCCAAGTTCCCTGCCACTGAGCGCTGGGCCTTCTTCCCATCACTGTCGGCCGGCTGGAGAATCTCCGAAGAACCGTTTATCAAGGACAACGTGAGCAAAAAGTGGCTTTCCAATGCCAAGTTCCGCCTTAGCTATGGTTCGCTTGGCAACAGCAATGTGTCACCTTATTACTACGATGAATCTTTCACCTTCAGTAACAGCCGTCTTTTGGACGGAAAGGTTTACAGGAAGACATCGGCCCCGGACCCCAATCCGGACAACCTCACCTGGGAGACATCCAAGACCTACAACGGCGGTATAGACCTTGGATTCTTCGAAGATAAGCTGACCATTACAGCGGATACCTATCTTCGCAAGACGGAGGATATGTTCACCGACGGTCCTTCCATCCAGGCCGTTTTTGGGGCTGAAGCCCCGAAGGGGAACTACGCCGCTCTCTCCACCCGCGGTTATGAACTTACCGTCCTTTGGAAAGACAGCTTCAAATTGGCCGGCAAGCCATTTCACTACAGCGTAAAGGGAACACTGGCGGACTATACTTCAAAGATTGACAAGTTCAATAATGCCCTCAAATATATCAACGGCGGCAACAGTCCTGAATACTATGAGGGAATGACCATCGGCGAGCGTTGGGGATTTGTCTCCTATGGCCTCTGGCAGAATCAGGAGGACATTGATGCGGCGGAAGCGGTTGCACGGGCGGCCGGTCAGACACATTACGACCTTCTGAATGTGATGGCTTCCGACAACAACCTCCGTCCAGGCGACATCAAGATTGAGGACTTGAATGGAAACGGTTATATCGACCGTGGAGACATGACGATAGACAATCCTGGAGACCGCACCATCATCGCTAACGTGGAACCGCGTTACATTTGGAGTTTCACCCTCTCGGGCGAATGGAATAATTTCTATGCTTCCGTCTTCTTCCAGGGCGTGGGGAAACGCGATTACCTCACCGGCGGCGACAGCGGCATGATTTGGGGACAGTACAACCGTGCATACAACCAGATGCCCAAATGGCAGCTGGGAAACTACTGGACAGAACAGAATACGGATGCCTACATGCCGCGTTATTCGTCCCGCATGAGTCCTTTCTATTCCATTCAGCGAAGGGGTAATTCCCGTTACGTGCTGGATGCTTCCTACATCCGTCTCAAGAATGTTCAGCTGGGTTATAACCTGCCGGACAAGTGGATCAAACCCCTGCATCTTTCCAAGGCCAGCATCTTCTTCTCCGGAGAAAATCTCTGGGACTGGTCTCCTATGTATAAATATGTTTGGGGCACCGTCGATGTCCTGGGCCTGGGTACAGACCCGGAGAACTCGGACTCCACGGCCGGTTCCGGCGGTTGCTATCCCATCCTGAGTTCCTACAGTTTCGGTATCAGTCTCACCTTCTAAACCGGTATCTGCTTTATGGAAAAGAGAGTTATCAAATACATCGTATTGCTTTTGACCGCCATGCTTGCCTTTCAGGCATGCGATCTGACCGAAACCCAGAAGTCCACTGCGGATGCCGCACTGGTTTTCGGCTCGGAGACCGGTTTGAAAACCTATTGCTATTCATTCTATGGACTCCTGCCGAACGGATCATCCGTCTCCAGGCAGGATGCCATGGCGGATTATCTGGCAAAGAACAAACTGGAACGCTACGAACAGGGAAACCTTACCCCCGATACCCAGAGCTCCTGGGAATGGAGCGATATCCGCAGTGTCAATTATTTCCTGGATCATAACAAATATGAATCCGTCCCGCTGAACATCCGGAACAATTACAGTGGAATCGCCCGCTTCTTCAGGGCTATGCTCTATTACGATATGCTTGTCTGGTACGGGGAAGTGCCGTGGATAGACCATGTGCTCAACCCCGGAGACCCGGAACTCCTGGCACCCCGCGACAGCCGTGATGTAATCATCACCCATATTATGGAAGACTGTGATTTTGCCTTTGAGCATATTCTGGAGACTGGCTCCAAGAACAGCAATGCCTGCTTGGTGAACAAATGGTGCGCCATGCTCCTGAAATCCAGGGCATGCCTATTCGAGGCCTCCTGGCGGAAATACCATGCGGGAACTCCCTATGTGGCCGGTTGTACCATCACGGCGAAAAAACTGTTCCAGGAGGCGGCCGATGCCGCTGCCATCGTTATGGAAGGTAAGGAGTTCACCCTCCACATGGGAACGGCCAACAAGGACGGCAAGGGGTCCTATCGGGATCTCTTTATCAGTGAAAAGGCCCCGGCCGACGAAGTGATGCTGGCCGTGGAGTCGGATCCTAGCCTCTCTTCTCCCGGCTATGCCAATCATTATTATAACGTGCAAGACATCCGCGTTTCGCTCACCCGTCCCTTCATGAACCTGTATCTGAATGCCGATGGAACCCCGTATAGCGAAACCAGGGCCGACGGCACCTACAAATCTTTCCTGGAGGAAACCACAGGCCGGGATTATCGCCTTAACCAGACCATCCGCGCCTGCGACTACACTTACAAAAACGCGAAAGGCGAGTGGGCCCTCACGACGGCCGACTACAACCACACGCTCACAGGTTACCACGTTACCAAGTTCAGCCAGGACGGCGTATCCTACGACGAATATGGCGCCAACAGCAACGACATTCCTGTTATGCGCTATGCGGAAGTGCTTCTCAATTACGCCGAGGCTAAGGCGGAACTGGGCACCCTGACCGATAAAGACTGGAAAGAGACTATCGGCGCCCTCCGCCGTCGTGCCGGCATTACCGGCGGAGATTTGGATGCCAAGCCCACAGTGGTGGACAATTACGTGAAATCCACTTTTTTCCCCAACATTACCAACCCTGAAATCCTGGAAATCCGTCGGGAAAGGACTATCGAACTTTGCCTGGAAGGATTCCGGATGAGGGATCTTAAACGGTGGGGCTGCGGCAGTCTGTGGGCCTCGGCCAAATGGACGGGGATTGTTATCGCGGGCACTAATATGCCCCTGGATATGAACGGAGACGGTGTGGCCGATGTCTACTTTACCATCGGCGACAGCTCCGCTCCGGCTCAATATGCAAACATCGCAGCCGCCCTGCCCAAGGACGCCTCGCTGATTTCCGTTACCGGCGGCAAGGTCATCCAGTACAACCTAGCCGGCCGCGTCTGGAATGACCGTATGTACCTGGATCCCATCGCTTCGTCGGACCGGCTCCAGAACCCGAACCTAACTCAGAATCCTGGATATTAATCAATCAAATCAATATTTATGAAGACTACATTTCGTTTCTTAAACTGCATTCTTCTGGCAGCTGCCATGGTGGCTTGCGGCCAGAAAGAAGATCCCATCGTTGACGAGAAGCCTATTAATGATGAGGAGACTGTCATTGATGATTCTACGCCTCAGCCAGAAGGGGATTATTCCTATGTCTTCAAACTGGCCGCGGATCAAACCAAGACCACTTTTGCGGCAGACCATGTCGCGTGGGAAGACGGAGACAAAGTCGCTTCTTACGCCAGCACTTCAAAAAACCAGTCCGCCGCAGTCGCCGTGTCTGGCAGTGACGTAACAATCAATGTCAAGAGCACGGTTGCTCTTGAGGCAGGTGACGTCGTTTATGCGTACTACCCTTATTCTAAGGGGAACAACGAGGCGGAAGCTGCTTCCGTTACGCTGGAGATTCCGACCAATCAGGTTTCGGGAAGCGCCGATGCAATGCCTATGGTATCTCTGCCTTTCACCCTGAGCGGTGCCGTTACGCCCGATACCGCAACTGAGGTGGGCACGCTCCAGTTCCTGAATCTGGGATCCATCATTAAGCTATGTATCTACTCCGCAGATTTCCACGGAGAAACCATTGAAAGTGTCGAATTCCAGGCTGGAGCTCCTTGTGCCGGCAGCTTTACCTACAACCTCACAACGGTCAGTGCTTCCAGTCCTGCCGCTATTTCCGGTTACTCGGAGCAAACGGTTGTGGCGACTGGCCGCAGCACCGTGGGTACCAGCGCATCGGATGGCGGCGTATATTATCTGGTTGTGGCTCCGGGTTCCTACAGCGGCAGCTTTATCATCCGGACAAACCGGGCCGACTACACCTATGTTTCCGGCAGTTCCCGCACCTATGAGCGTGCGCACATTAAGCCGCTCAACATCAACCTGTCAAGCACCAACTGGGTCGCCAACACCAGCTACGACACCAGCATCGACTCTCCCCGCGAGTTCCTTGCATTCCTTGCAGGTACATCTTCATCCGATACTGCCGACTATACCATCAGCACCGATCTTGATATGAGCGGTTACACCCTGAGCGCCAGCGCCTCCGGCTTCGGCGGCACGCTGAACGGTAACGACCATGTCATCAGCAACATAACTTCCAGCGTTCCTCTGTTTGCCGAGATTAGCGGCTCAGTGAGCGATCTTACCCTGGACGGAACATGCATCTTTACTCCCGCACAGACCGTAACTGAGTTCGGTGCCCTTGCTGCCCTTGACAACGGTGGAACTTACACTAATGTTAATACCGCTGCAAGTATTACTATTACTGCCACTGAGAACATCACCAATAACATCGCCCTTGGCGGTCTGATCGGTGCATCCAATAACGCTAGCGGCAGTACTTTTGATCACTGCTCCAACAGCGGCGCCATCACGATTGATGCGACGACATATACTCACTGGGCGGTTGCTATGGCAGGTATAGTCGGCTGGACCAGAAAGTCCACCTTCAATTACTGCACAAACAGCGGCCCTGTATCCCTCTATGCCAAGTACGCTGAGAGTTGGTGTCATCAGTGGTCATTCATAAGCAGTGAAACAAGTGATGAAGACGGCAACGTCAGCGTGGCCGGTATTTGCGGAAGGGCATTGGATCATGAGAAGACCACAGATATCAAGAGCAGTTATAATCACTGTGAGAATCTTGCCACAGGCGCAATCACGCTGAATCACGATGGGATGAATGTGATTCCGAATGTCGATAAGACCGGATGCCTGAATGTGGCTGGAATCTGCGGCCAGAGCAACGGTTCTATGGAAAGCTGCGTAAACTATGCGACCATCACGGCTATTGCTATCTGTCCTGCGAATAATGATTATTGGGGGAGACGTAACGCGCTACTTAAGGTGGGAGGAATTGCTGGCCTGACATGGGAAGGAATCGCCATTAACTCCTGCTCCAACAGGGGGGCCATTAACGTCAACTATGACGGATCGTGGGAAAAGACGCAAAGAAATATGTCCGCTGTCGGAGGTATTATCGGAAAACAAGGTTACGGCCTCTCCAATGCAAAAGTTACTTTCAG
>JAEEGL010247009.1_pt1 | contig 28263 bp, 23 predicted proteins | sample 9134231 | NCBI WGS metagenome assembly JAEEGL01 (sample SAMN16246548, study PRJNA631951) | gut metagenome | biome: gut microbiome; feature: rumen; material: fiber-attached | host: Bos | place: Iran: Karaj | collected 2018-10
CAACTGCAGTAATAAAGTCTTTTCCCGAGGAGCCCACCACATTCTTGATCTTCTCAATATCCTGTCCTTCATTCTCACGGTTGGTCTCAATAATATATACAACTCTCTTTACGTCTGTCTCTATGTGGAGTTTCTTGGACCTGTTATAGATATCTACAAGAAGAAGATTATCCAGAAGAAGATTCTTAACAAAGTTATCCCTGTCAAAGCGCTCTTTGTAAGCAACGATGAGGTTCTGAATCTGGAAAACCGCAACCTTGCCTATCATGTATACTTCCTCTGTACTTCCCTCAGCCAGAAGGATATACTCCAGCTGACGGTCGTCGAATATCTTGAAAAACTGACAATTGCCTACTGTCTGGCTCTCAGCCGGCGAATCGATAAAGGGGATAATAGACCCCGTATACTTTCCGTTCTCTGCGAAAGTGGCCGCTAAGATCTGTCCGTCAGTATCGGCAATGCACAGATCAATCCTTGTAATAGCCTTAAGTCCTTCAATAGTACTCTGCAGTATCTGATTGGATATCAATATTAATTCACTTCCTCGTTTGTATAATGTAATAGTCCCTCCGGTATTCCCGGATGGTAATGTTGTACAAAGCCGTCCGTCTGATTAAGGCACTTTGTACACCCACATTGTTTATTTTAATACATTTTAACAATCAATAAAAGTATTTTTTATATATTTTTTTCAGTTTTTAAGGATAAAAGGCAGGTTTTTACAAAACCTGCCTTTCTATTCTTCAGTATACTTATTTGCACGTCGATAAATGAATTTCTTTAAGATTGCCTTTCTGATCCCGCCGAAGAATCCGGCAGTACGTTCAAGCCTTTCGTAGTGATTGCCGATCCCCCAAAAGACTTCTATGGAAAGCTGAGCCTTATAGTCAGTCATGAGATCCTTGTTGTAGGAAATGTTCAGCATGGATACAACCACTCCGGGATTACGGGAATTAATATCGTTAACCACTCTCTCCCAGTTAAAATCCTCTGAATCCGGCTGGATTATTATGGCTTCAGTCAGATTTATATTAGGACATGTGTCGGAAAGGTAGTCCGCAAACCAGGCTGCCGCCTCCTGAGACTCTGCCAGGATACAGACTGTCTTGCCGCTCTCCCTTATCCTCTTGGAAAAGATCCTGACAAAATAGGCATCCTCTATCTCCCGCCTCCTGGTTTTAGAGTCTCCGTCTATCATAGGAAGGATCTCCGCATCCGATATCACCGACAGATCCACATTCTCCAGGTAAGAGCCGATCTCAGGGTTCTTCTCCGCTTCGTTAAGAGTGTCCAGAAAAACCATCTGCACATCATTAACGATCATATTATTCAGATATTTTTCTGCGTGGGATACAGAACTTCTGCATGTATAGTTGTCTATCTGCATCCCCAGCACAACCGTCTTCTTAGCCATATTATTCCTTATTATATCCGATAAGCATTCATCTGTACTCTGTAATTAATGCTCTCGTGGTAGTATACCAAACCCTGATTTTTATTTCAACCTGACGGGCAAATGCCTAAAAAGCGCGACTGCAAAGGATTTCGGAAAACTATTCAAATAATAATAACCCGACCTTAATAATTGTTTCATAATAATTAAGGATTATGGAATATCTTTCTGATAATAATAGTGTCAAGTCTGTCTTTGGTGATTTTAGATATTTGACAAAATATTGTCGGAGTTCTACAAAACAAGCGTTCGAAAAAAAATATAAAATAGGGTTAATTTCTGTGGATAATGTGAATAACTTCGTGTATAACTTTGATTTTAGTACTTTATTCCTCTCCAAAATGTGGATAAATTAATTGTAAGTTACTGTAAATTGAAAATTGTCCTTCAGAATTGTTGTACCATTTGCATAACATCATTTATTTTCATTGTAATACTATTTTACTTTACAATTTCTCCTCAAACCACAATTTTAAACCGTTTCTGGTGGCTATGATCCTTATTTCAAAAAAATTTGTGCACCTTGTTAGGCAAATCTGAGGGTCTCCGACCAGAGTACTTGTTACAGGAGCACAATCCGTTGAAATTTTTGAACGGATTTATATTGACTATTATAAACTAAAAATTGTATGACAATTGAAAAAATCTCCCATTAGAATAAAATAGAAGCGACATTAAATGCCGCTTCCGTAAATCTCTTTATTAACCGATCATTCTTCTTACTGCGATGGGGCTTCCTATATCTGATACCACGATTCCCGTACTGGGTGTACTTGCATGAACCATCTGGCCGTTACCGATATATATTCCCACATGACCGCTGTAGCACATAACGTCACCGGGCTGTGCTTCACTGACGGATACTCCGTAACCGCAGCTCCTCTGTGCGCCCGACTGGTGGGGAAGACCTACACCAAAGGCTGAATAAACACTCATTACAAATCCCGAACAATCAGTTCCGTTTGTAAGGCTTGATCCGCCATAAACATAAGGATTACCTACAAACTGTAATGCATAATTAGCAACTGCAGAACCGGATCCTCCGGATGCTGCCTGGACTGTATTATTGGAATTATTGGACTTCTTGGTATTATTATTAGCCGCCTGCTGTGCCGCCCGCTGTGCCGCAGCCCTTTGCTGTGCAGCTGCCGCAGCTGCTGCAGCTGCCTTCTTGGCATCTGCTTCCTTCTTAAGTCTGGCAGCTTCTTCTTCTTTGGATTCTGCCTGAACGTACTTGGAACTTACATCAACGAATTCCGTGGATACGTATCCGACTTTCTCTCCTACAACTACTCCTACCCATCCTTCAATGGTCTCGTCCTTAACTATAAGGACATCGCCTTCCGGGATAAGATCAAGTATTCCTGCATCCGTGGAAGCATCTTTTCTGACTCTTAAAGTCTCTGTGGTAACAGTGGCAAGTCTTGTACGAACCTTCTCTGCCAGCTCCGGGTCATCCCTTACAACAAACTCAGACTTAACAAATCCCTCTACATTTCCTGACTTAATCTTATACCAGTCGTCCTCTTCTTCCAAAACGACTGCAGCTGAGTTGTTGTAAAGTTTACCGAGAACCTCACCTTCCTCACCGGCACTGCTTCTGATGTTAACATAATCATTAACCTGGGCAATGGCAAGATCGGTAAATTCCGATTTCGGTGCGGTTATCTTCTGTACTTCTTTATTACTTATGGTTGTCTCTGTCATGCTGGCGGTAACGCCTGCAGCAACGATATTATTCTCTGTGGCAGATTCTGCTTCAGCCTTGGAGGGCTGCTCTGAGTCTTTACTTTCAGCACTCTCCTTGCTTTCAGTACTCTCTGTACTTTCCTTGCTTTCCGTATTATCCTTTACTTCTTCAGGTTTATCGGCAGTAATCGTAGCCGTAAGCCCGGTCAATCCGCCGAAAGAAAAGGATAAGCCTGCTGCAAGATTATTATCCACTGCAAACACATCCGTTCCCGTAAATAATACGAGCCCGGCTGCCAAGCAACATGCAGCATATTTCGCTACCTTTCTCTTCATCCTTGACCTCCCCGAATCCATTTATTAAAAGATTTCTCTTATTTGTTACAAATTTATTAACATTTATTACGGTGACATTGTAACAAAATTAAATGGGAACGTCAAGTTTTAAATTCTTAATTAACCATTAATTTATCATTTTATGCATCTTTCCGCAGATGTAACAGCATTTGCTCCGTCGGAAACGGCCGTAACAATTTGTCTTAATTGTTTCGTTCGGACATCCCCTGCGGCAAAAATACCCTCTATATTGGTGGCGCAGGTTTCATCTGCCACAATATATCCTGACTCGTCTGTTTTAACATTGGAAAGGAAGGCTTGGGAATTGGGGGTTATACCCACGGCAATAAATACGCCGTCCAACTTAAGGACAGATTCCTTATCTTCCTTATTATTATAGATAACCACTTCTTCCACCTTGCCGGTACCATTTATGCTTCTGACCTCTGTATTCCACAGAACTTCAGCGTTAGGCATGGCAAAAAGCTTCTCAGCCAGGCTCTTGGCCCCTCTGAGTTGGTCACGCCTGTGGATCAGATAAACCTTTGCAGATGTTCTGGCAAGATAAACCGCATCTTCAATGGCCACATCTCCGCCGCCTACAACAGCCACCACCTTGTCCTTGAAAAAGGCGCCGTCACATGTGGCGCAATATGAAACTCCTGTTCCGGCATGTTCTTCTTCACCGGGCACTCCCAGTTTACGATGCACCGCTCCTGTGGCTATGATAACAGTCCTGGTCTCATGGACACCCTCGTCTGTTACCACCTTCTTTATATCCCCGTCAGTCTCCAGGGACTTAACCTCTTCCGTAACAAAGGTTGCCCCCATGGCATCAGCGTGCTCTCTCATCTTATCCCCCAGATCAAAACCCGATATACCGTTAAATCCGGGATAGTTCTCCACCTCATATGTATCGTTGATCTGGCCGCCGCTTATGTACTCTTTCTCGATCACAAGAGTATTGAGACGGGCACGCTGTGCATAAATGGCTGCAGCAAGCCCTGCCGGTCCCGATCCGATAATAATTACGTCATAAATCATCTGTCTCCCTCCTTTAACCTGATACCTGTTTCTTCTATTAAAAGGATGTCTTCTTTTAAGAGTCTGCCGACAGCCCTTTTAAATGCATTCTTACTTAAATGGGTAGTATTCTTTATATCCTCCGGTGAGGACTTATCGTTAAGGGGCAGGAATCCTCCCCTTCCTTTAAGAAGGTTTAATACCGCCGCCGCGTCATCGTCCATCTGCTTATAGGCCTTCTTCCTTATGGAGAGGTCCAGCTTGCCGTCCTTTAAAACATTAGACACCCTGGCCGTAACAGTCTGGCCGTAAAACAGCCTCTCGTCATACTCTCTGGGGGGTATCCTTCCCTGAAATACTCCGTCCACAGCCACATAAGCCCCGAATCTTGGGGAAATATCATAAACAAAGCCGGTCACCGCGTCATTTCTTTCATAGGGAGAGTCCTTGCGAAGGTAATCATAGACCTTCATGGTGGTACAAAGTCTGTTGCTCTTGTCCACATACATGGCCACCAGTATCTTATCTCCCTTTTTTACCTTATGGGTCTGCTCTTTAAAAGGAAGCAATATATCCCTTTCCAGCCCGCAATCCACGAAAGCCCCGAATTTGCCCGTATCGGCCACCGTAAGGATCTCAGGTTTCCCCACAGTAATAAGGGGTTCATTAACGGTACAAATGATGCGGTCCTTGGAATCCTTGTATACAAATACCTCCAAAGAGTCCCCCGGGCCAAAGCCCTCCGGCACCTGTTTAATAGGAAGGAGTACCTTCTCATCTTCATCCGACTCGGGAGCCAGGTAGACTCCGAATTCCACCTTGCTTACACATTTCAGTAGTTGTTTTTCACCTAATCTAAGCATATATCACCTATTTGAATCCAAATTCCAGGATGGAATATTCATTGCCTTCCGCATCATCAAAACGAACATAAAAGAGTCCGTCCTTCTCACAGGTCAAAACAGAAACCTCATCCCCCAGCTTAATGGAGGTCTTGTATTCCACTCTCACCCTTGAGAGGTCCCGATCCTCGGGAACATAATTACATCCCAGTTTAATATATTGTCCGTTATTAACATGTATATTGGTGTCCAGACGGTCCCTTCCCACAATAACCCTGTCCACCAAAGAGAAGTCTGCAGCCACTTTTATCTTTCGGGGCAATTCTTCCATATCTAATCTTGGCTCAATTTCGAATGCTTCCAATTCTTCTTTTGTCATGGATGCAGGGAAACCCTTCTTCATATCATAAAGGGCCCATATGGAGTCAGCTCTGGCACACACCTGTCCGGCCTCGTCTTTAAGGACATAATTTCTGTTGCCTATGAACTTCCGAAACATATAGGGCCAGGTCTCAACCCTGATCTTCTCTCCCAGCTTGGGCAAGGTGTCTATCTCCACCTGCCAGTAGTTAATGATCCATGCCCTGTCGTTCTGTCTTAAGTACTCCTGTCCCATGCCCACATCTTCGGCATGAAATGTGGATGTATCCTGAAAATAATCTATCAGACCCCCTACGGATAATCTACCCTTGGCGGAACATTCACTGAATCTCACTCTTCCCTCTGTAGTATACATAACCGCTCCTTAATTAAAAATCTCGAATACGAAAACAGCTGACACACGTAAGTGTATCAGCTTTGTTAAAAACCAGGCCCACAAGGATTCGAACCTTGAAATGACGGAGTCAGAGTCCGTTGCCTTACCATTTGGCGATGGGCCTTTATTTACGACAAAGCCTATTATATATGAATGTATCTTATAATGCAAGAGTTATTTTACAAGATGATTATCTTTCCATCAAGTACTGCAAAGTCAGTATTTCCGGTCTTTTCAAAGCTTACGTTTCCCTCCAGACCCTCTGTGATCTTCTTTATTAAACACTCTTCATCTTCCAGGGGAAAGGGAGCTGTAACCACCACGTCTGCGCCGTACCGGGTATCTACCGGAAAAAGCCCCTCTTCAGCCATTATGTAATTAAACTTCCCCAAGAGACTGTATTCAAAGCGGGCCTGAACAAGGACTCCCTTTGTCTTCTCTATTATCTTGGCACTCCCTATGCCTTCCTTCACCGCAGCCTGATAAGCACGGACAAGTCCACCGGTTCCCAACAGCACGCCGCCGAAGTATCTGGTGACCACCACCACCGCGTTATGGATACCTTCGCCCATAAGGACCTCCAGCATGGGACGTCCGGCAGTTCCGGAGGGTTCCCCGTCATCTGAACATCTGGTGATCTCATTATTGTCACCGATGACAAATGCATAACAATTATGTCTGGCATCCCAGTACTTTTTCTTCATTTCCTCTATAAAATCAGTAGCCTCATTAAGGCTAGACACAGGACGAAGAGTTGCAATGAACCTGGACTTCTTTTCCGTGTACTCTCCTGTTCCTTCTTCATATACTATTCTAATGCTCTCCGCCATGTATCCATCCTCTTTTAAACCATTAACACCATACTTCGTAGAGGTCATCAAGACACTCATACATGGACCTGGGTGTAACAAGGTTGCTCATTAGTTTTCTCGCAAGGCTTTCCACGCACCTCCGGGACTCAGATATGGGAAATGAAATCTCCGCTTCGATCTCCCGGTCCCGGCCGCAAGGAGTGCCCTGCTCCTTAACAATGGCTATAGAATATAATTTGGATTTTTCTATTATATAGTATTCTACATCAAAATCCATAATTCCGTCTTCCGCCTTAACTCGCCCGATTAAAAACCTCTTTTCCAACACTCATCCTTCATCTTTCCGGATCCTCTTATTGTGCACATGAAAATTATATAATCTGGGCGGAGATTTTTAAAGCAATTTCGTTCGACTTTTTTCGACCTTTTTCGACCTTTTTCGACTTTTTTCGACCTTTTTCGACCTTTTTTCCTTTAATCCTTTATTTAATACTCTATATCTGGTATAATGCATAGTGGTTAAACACAATTTATCACTCTCAGGAGGATGGAAATGAACTACGGAAAAGAGAGTATCGCGTCCCGACGGGGTACCGGTTCCAAGGCCAATAAAAAAAGAAAGAAAAAGACCGTCCGCACCATTAAGGTCTTTCTGGTGATATTTCTTATAATCCTCGTAACCGGCCTGGGTCTCACCTTCGGTTTTATTAAGGGACTTGTGGATTCAGCCCCGGATATATCCTCCATCAATGTAGCCCCCTCCAAATTCGCCACCGTGGTCTATGATACCAACGGCAAGGAGATTACCCGTCTGGTCCAGACAGGTTCCAACAGGGACTACGTCAGCATAGATAAGATCCCCGACAGTGTTCAGAAGGCCTTTATTGCCATAGAGGATGAGCGTTTTTACTCCCATAACGGTGTTGATATCCAGGGTATAATAAGAGCATTTATCGTAGGCGTCAGCCGTTTTAACTTCAGCGAGGGTGCTTCCACCATTACCCAGCAGCTGATCAAGAATAACGTATTTACGGACTGGACCAGTGAGTCTACCTTCCTGGATAAGCTCAAACGTAAGATCCAGGAACAGTACCTTGCCATCCAGATAGAGAAGAAGCTCCCCAAGGAGACCATTCTCGAATACTACTTGAATTCCATTAACCTGGGCCAGAACTGCCTTGGGGTTCAGACCGCAGCCAAGAGATATTTTGATAAGGATGTTTCCGAGCTGACTATTTCCGAGGCTTCCGTTATAGCGGCTATTACCCAGAATCCTTCCGGTAATAACCCCATTACCCACGCAGATAAGAACAAGGTTCGAAGAGAAAAGGTTCTTAATAATATGTATAAGCATGAATACATCACCCAGGCCCAGCTTAATGAGGCCCTTGAGGATGATGTATACTCCCGTGTCCTTGCCACCAACCCTGTAGGTACATCCCTTTCAACCACATCATACTTTACGGATGAACTTATAGAACAGGTAGCCAAGGCCTTAAAAGAAGAAAAGGGATACTCCGATACCCAGGCCTATAACGCCATTTACAGCGGCGGTCTTCAGATCTTCTCTACCCAGGACATGGATATCCAGAAGATCTGTGACGAAGAGGCAAACAATGACAAGAATTATCCTGCAAGAATAGATTATGACCTGTCCTACAGGCTTACGGTAAAGAAGTCCGACGGTACTACCGAGAATTACAGCGAGAATGACATGATTAAGTACTTCAAGACTTCCAACGCCAAGTACAACACCATTTACAAGAACAAGGAACAGGCCGAAGCAGATATCGAAGAATTCAAGAAGAGCGTCATGGGCACAGGAGATACCATTCCTGCGGGAGGAGAGGTTAAGTACTACATTCCTCAGCCTCAGACCTCCATTACCGTAATGGATCAGTCCACGGGAGAAGTCAGAGCCATCGTAGGCGGCCGCGGTGAGAAGGTTGGTAATGCTACCCTTAACCGTGCCACCCAGACCACCAAGCAGCCCGGTTCCTGCTTTAAGGTGCTGGCAGCTTATGCTCCGGCCCTTGATACCGCAGGTGTAACCTTGGCCACGGCTATCCAGGATGCACCCTTCTCATACTCCAATGGACGTCCGGTTAATAACTGGTGGGGCGATTCCTACAGAGGATTTGTAACGGTAAGAGAAGCAATTACTCAGTCAATGAATATCATTGCGGTTAAGACCATTACCGAGATCACTCCCCAGCTGGGATTTGAGTATTTGCTTAATTTCGGTTTTACCACCCTTGTAGACCATAAGACCTTAGAGGACGGATCCATAATAAGCGATATCGGCCAACCTATGGCCCTGGGCGGTATATCCATGGGTGTTAAGAATGTAGAGATCACTGCGGCATACGCTGCCATTGCAAATCAGGGAACTTACATTGAGCCCACTTATTTTACAAAAATCCTTGACTCACAGGGAAATCTTCTTATAGAAAAGAAACCTGCCTCAAGGCGGGTACTCAAGGAACAGACAGCCTTCCTGCTTACCAGCGCTATGCAGGATGTAATGACCAGAGGTACCGGTGCTTCGGCCCAGCTTGCCAATATGCCCTGTGCAGGTAAGACCGGAACCACATCGGATGATTATGATATATGGCTTTGCGCATATACTCCCTACTACACCTGTTCAGTATGGGGCGGTTATGATGTTAACACCACTCTTTCCAACACAGGTTTCCATACAGGAATCTGGCGCAATATTATGACCAGGATACATAAGAATCTCCCTGCCAAGAGTTTTCCTAAGCCCACCGGCATAGTAACCGCTTCTGTATGTAAGAAATGCGGCCTACTGGCAATTGAGGGATTATGCGACCATGACCCAAGAGGAAGCATGGTTGTTGAAGAATATTTTGTAGAGGGAACAGAGCCCACCGAGTCCTGTACCTGCCATGTAGATTCAGAGGGCGAAGTACGTCAGGTCCTTCCGGAAGGAGCATCAACCGGTACAGCCGATGACCCGTACCTTCTTAACAGGCCCATGACAGTAGATGAGGATGGCAACCCTGTTTATCCGGAGGCCAGACCCGCTGAAGACTTCAACTTCAACGGCTCACCTGAACATGCATCACCTGAGCATGCATCACCGGCAAACAACAATACCAATAATAACGGTAATAACGGTAATAACGGTAATAACAATAACACCAACACGCAACAACAGTCGCAATGACAGGATCGATCAGCTTATGGATAATGGTTTTGATTTCTCTGATGATTTTTTCAAAGACGAAGATAATCCGGAAGAAGTGGATTCAGCTGTAGCCCAGGCAGAAGCGGAGGTGGCGGCAGCTGCTGCCGAGCTGGAGAACATGCCCCCCTTGCCGGGAGGAACCGGTGGAGGCCTTGAGATCATGCTCCTCTATGATGACGGGGGATTAAAGGATAATCTGCGCCGCTGTATAGTCCAGGCAGATTATACCCTCTATGAAGCCTCCGATCTGGAAAGTGCCAGGGAAGTGTTAAAAGAACACCCCCGCCTGGGAATAATCGTGTCCAATTCCACCGTTGCCGGAGATGATGCAGCAAGTATTCTTCGTTCTCTTGTTTCCATCAATTCGGATCTGATCTGCATAATATGTACGGACATTATCGACTTTTTGTCCTTTACCGCCCTTATTAATACAGCTCCGGTATATAAGATCCTTACCTTCCCCCTGGATATTGACCGGGAGCTTATCCCTGCCATCGGGGAGATAGCTTCATCATATCTTGTCCGTCAGGTCCACCGGGATGAATGGGATACTTTAAGTCTTGGAAATGAGGAGCTTGCGGGAGAGCTCAGTGATGCCCTTCATTTTAGCCGTATCCGCCAGGGTTTAGTTCGAAAAATGTATAACAAAATGTCGGAAGTCCTGGCCAAAGCCACCAAGGAGCGGTGTAACGATCCCTTCGGCAATACCATTAAGGCCGTTTCGGCTTTTCAGAAGAAGATATTAGACAGGTATTTTTTGAGCCTGTCTTCCAATGATATTCCCCTGGAACAGCATATAAAGTCCTTAACGGATGTATTTCATAATGAAGCCGAGGGACGGATCGTCCAGGTTTCTACCACTAACGACAGGGAGGGCAGTCCCGCCCTAAGGTACAGGATAGCATTTATTATGTGGCTTCTCTTGTACCGCCTCTACCTTACGGGAAAAACCTATTCGGGAAAAGTCACCATCACCATTAAAGCTGATAAGGTGGCCTTTGTGGATGTAACTTATAATATTGACTATAAAAAATGGGACGAGCTGCACACCAGCAGCCTTCAAAAGAGTTATACCTCCACCATCGACGGTATAGTGGAATCCTTATCTTCCAGCTTTCATGTTAACGAATCACCGGTTACAAGGTTTTATGAAACCACCCTGTCACTGGAAAGAGAATAATCGCGAAAAAAGGAGCAGCCATCGCTGCTCCTTTAATAATCACACTTCAAATATCAAATCTCCATATGAAGGCATAGGCCACATTTCCTTATCAACCAGCATCTCCAGTTTATCAACGGGCTCACGTAAAGCCTCCATTGCCGGACAGATCTTTCGGTTATAGAAAATAGCTTTTGCCTTATTATCATCTTCCATCCGGGAACCTTCCTCCGTAACATCCGTAAGATGCTGCAGACGAACCTTGGTATCGGACAAAAGGTCTGATGCCTCGCAGAGAAGCTCGCTCTGAACACTGACATCGGCGTCACATGCTGACTTGACAGCATTAATGGACTGGGCAAGGGCCGTAACATATCTGATAACCGCCGGGATGATCTGCTTGCCGGTTACATCGATCATGGTCCTGGCCTCTATATTAATAGCCTTGGAATAGAAGTCATACTGAATATCGGCTCTTGATTCCAATTCGCTTCTGGTGAATACTCCGAATTCCTCAAAAAGCTTAACTGTCTTATCCGTTACCAGGGCACCTACCGAATCCGGCATATTCTTGATGTTGGGAAGTCCTCTTCTTGCGGCTTCTTCTTCCCATTCCTTGGAATAGCCGTTGCCGTTGAAAATGATCCGCTGATGCTCTGTAGCATATTTCTTGATAAGGTCATGAACTGCCATATCAAAATCATCGGCAGCTTCCAGTATATCGCAGGCCTCCTTAAAGGCTTCGGCAACTATAGTATTAAGCACGATATTGGGCCCCGCAACGGAATCCGATGAACCTACCATACGGAATTCAAATTTATTACCCGTAAATGCAAAGGGTGAAGTTCTGTTCCTGTCGGTAGCATCCTTTGCAAAGTCAGGTATGGTACGGACTCCCGTCTGCAAGGTTCCGCCGTCCTTACTGTGGGTAGCCGCTCCCGTGCTTATAAGCTGGCACAATACATCCTCCAGCTGCTCACCCAGATATACGGAGATAATAGCCGGGGGTGCCTCACTGGCTCCCAGTCTGTGGTCATTACCAACGCAGGCAGCTGACTCACGAAGGAGCTCCGCATGATCATCAACAGCCTTAAGTATACAGGTAAGAACCAGCAGGAACTGCACATTATCGTGTGGAGTAATACCCGGATCCAGAAGGTTCTTGCCGTCATCCGTCGATATGGACCAGTTGTTATGCTTACCGGAACCGTTGACCCCGGCAAAGGGCTTCTCATGAAGGAGGCATGTAAGACCGTGACGACCTGCCACCCTCTTTAAGGTCTCCATTACCAGCTGGTTATTATCCACACTGACATTGGCTTCCGTATATACACAAGCCAGCTCATGCTGTGCGGGTGCCACCTCATTATGCTGTGTCTTGGCCGGAACTCCCAGCTTCCAGAGTTCCTCATTTACTTCTTTCATAAATCCCGCAATACGCGGTCTTATAGCTCCGAAATAATGGTCCTCCATTTCCTGGCCCTTAGGAGGCATAGCTCCGAATAAGGTTCTTCCCGTGAAAATGAGGTCCTTTCTCTTAAGATACTTCTCTCTGTCAACCAAAAAGTACTCCTGCTCAGCACCTACTGATACCGTAACCTTCTTGGCTGTATTATTTCCAAAAAGCCTTACCAGTCTCAAAGCCTGGTCATTAATGGCCTGCATGGACCGAAGCAGCGGGGTCTTCTTATCAAGAGACTCCCCTGTATATGAACAAAATACTGTAGGAATAAAAAGAATAGATCCGGTTGTATCTTCCTTTATAAATGCGGGAGATGTACAATCCCAGGCAGTATAGCCTCTTGCCTCAAATGTGGCACGAAGACCGCCGGAGGGGAATGATGATGCATCAGGTTCTCCTTTAACAAGTTCCTTGCCCGAGAATTCCAAAAGCATCTTGCCGCCGTGCTGTGGAGACACAAATGCCTCATGCTTCTCTGCAGTAACACCTGTCAGGGGCTGAAACCAATGTGAATAATGGGTCGCACCCTTTTCCAGTGCCCAGTTCTTCATCTCCTGGGCAACCACAGCTGCAGTCATGGTATCAAGATCCTTTCCCTCCTGGATAGTCTCCTGAAGTTCACGGTACACCTGCTTAGGCAAACGCTCTCTCATAACGGCGTCACTGAATACATTCTCGCCGTATCTTTCCGCAACATCAAACATCTCAGCCATAACGTTTACGCTCCCTTAAGATAATTCTCCATCTCATCCATCGCCTGTGCCTCGTCAGAACCGTCTGTAGATACGGTAACTTCTTCACCGGCATTAATACCTAAAGTCATCATGCCCATGATAGACTTGGCATTTACTTTTTTTGTGTCTACTTCAAAATACACATTACTTTGATATTTGCTGGCTATCTGAACAGCAACTGCAACAGATCTGGCTTCCAATCCCGTTGGGATTTCCACCCTGATAGCTTTCTTAACCATCCTTTTCCTCCCTGTTCTATCTAAGACTCTCTGCAATCTCGCTTATCTTACGCAATCTATGATTAACACCGGATTTGCCCACAGGGGGATCCAGCATCTCTCCCAATTCCTTTAATGGTAATTCCGGATTCTCCAGGCGGATCCTGGCTACCTCCGACAGGTTGGCCGGCAGGGCCTCCAGCCCCATCTTGTCCCGGATCAGCTTAATATCCTCTGTCTGCTTAACCGCTGCGCTCACCACCTTATTAAGGTTGGCTGTCTCGCAATTCACCTTGCGGTTAACGGAGTTACGCATACTCTTAAGTATCCTTATGTTCTCCAGATCCATCAAAGCCACATGGGCTTCCATAACATTAAGGATCTCCACTATCTGTGACGATTCCTTGATATAAACTATATAAGTGTTCTTACGGCTTGTTACCTTTGAATCCAGTTCAAATACATTAATGATCCGGGCCAGCTCCTCCGCCAAAGTCTTATCGGGACATACGATCTCGAAATGATAGGACTTCTCCGGATCACTGACGGAACCCGATGCAAGAAATGCTCCACGGATAAATGCTCTCCGGCAGCAAGTCTTCTGGATCAGCAAACCGTTTACAATATGTTCCGCAAGGTTAAGTTCCCCCTCCGGACCGATGAACTTGAGACTCTCTAAGATCTCTTTTCCCTGGCGTCCGTCAGCCACATGAAGCTCGCACACCTTACTTTTTCGGGGATAATCCGTCTCCCTTACGGAAATATCAGTATTTATATTAAATGTTTTTTTTAACAATGTAAAGTATTTTCTGGCGACGGCCATGTTCTCCGACGACAGGCAGATGTCGTAACCGTCCCCATCCGGCATTATCCTGCCTGAAAGAGCAATGGCTGCGGCAAGTTCTGCCAGTTGACAATGCCTGGACTTGGGAATGTGCCTGGACAACTCCTCCTTGATCTTCCCGGAAAATGACATATGCTCACCCTATTTCTTCCTAAGGGAATCCTTATCAATATCCCTGTGTTCTATCTTGATACCGTACTGCTCATTATCCTTCAGACGGTTAAACAATTCATTTGCAAGGGTAACGGAACGATGCTTGCCCCCTGTACATCCTACGGATATTACAAGCTGGTTCTTACCCTCATCAATATAGTTGGGGATAAGGAACTTCAGCATCTCATCCAGTTTATCAATAAAGACTCTGGCAACTTCAAAACCCATGCAGAAATCCTGAACAGCCTTGTCATTGCCGTTTAATCCCTTAAGTTCATCTACATAATAAGGATTGGGTATAAAACGCACATCAAATACAAGGTCTGAGTCCGTGGGGATCCCGTATTTAAATCCGAAGGATAAAATGGTTACAAAGAGACTCTTAAACTCTCTGTTGTTAACAAAGATATTCTCCAGCTCCTGTTTCAGTTCTCTGGTAAGAAGCTGTGATGTATCCAGGATATAGTCCGCCCTCTTCTTTAAAAAGGCAAGGCGGTTACGCTCCATGGCTATTCCCTGTTCCACACGCTCTCCCCCGGAAAGCGGATGGGACCGTCTGGTTTCTTTAAATCTTTTAATGAGGATATCATCGGAAGAATCCAGGAACATTATCTCATAGGGAAATCCCCTGCTCTGAAGCTCTTCAAAAACGCTCTCCATCTCCTTAAGATTGTCACCGCTTCGAATGTCCACTCCCAGGGCAACCTTGTCTATCTCTGTATTACCGGTAATATTCCCAACCGTAAGTTCTGCAAACTTGGAAATAAGCTGGACGGGAATATTATCAGCACAGAAATATCCCATGTCCTCCAGCATCTTCAGCGCGGTACTCTTGCCCGCACCGCTCATACCTGTCAAAACCACAAATCTCATACGGTTCTCCTCCTTAAGACTAGAATCCCAACTTCTTAATCTCCGGTTCCAATATGACCCCCGTCTGTTCTTTAACTGTATCCTGTATTTTTTTAATAAGGGCCGTTACGTCGGCAGCTGTGGCATCTCCCCTGTTTATCACAAAACCACAGTGTTTCTCCGACACCTGGGCTCCTCCTACACTTAAGCCCTTAAGACCCGCATCCATAATAAGCTTGCCTGCAAAATACCCTTCCGGTCTCTTAAATGTGGAACCTGCACTGGGATACTCCAAGGGCTGTTTGGAGCTTCTCTGTTCTTTAAGCTCCTTCATCCGCTCTCTGATGTCTTCTTCTTTACCGGGTTTAAGGACCAGTCCGGCTCCCAGCACGATATAACCCTTATCCGTCACGCAGCTGTGCCTGTATCCGAAATCCATATCCTGGCAGGCTATATCCTTTATATGGCCCTCCGGGGTCAGGACCCGGACATATTCGGTAACATCCTTCATCTCGAAACCGTAAGCCCCGGCGTTCATAACCATGGCTCCCCCTAGGGTTCCCGGGATTCCTGCTGCCGCCTCCAGACCTGTAAGACCCGCCTTGGCCGCAGCATTTGCAATCCTTGAAAGCAGAGCCCCTGCCCGTGCATATAACCTGTTACCTTCAATAGAAATATCATTAAACTTATCAAAGAGCTGGATCACCACCCCTGAGAAACCTTCATCGCTCACCAGCGTATTGCTGCCGTTGCCCAGGATATAGTATTCTTTTCCATTATCCCTGCAATACTTCACCGCAGACTGAAGTTTCTCTTCGCTGTCGGTCGAAACAAAGAATGCGGCAGGGCCTCCGATACGAAAGCTGGTGTGGTTTTTCAAGGGTTCCTGAAGTTTTACGGAATCCTCTCCGCAAATGCTCTTCAGGTCTCTTTCTATATCAGACATAAAAATACTCCTTAAAGATTTTTCAGGAAGGATTCATATCCTCTTAATGCTTCATAGATATCTGCCTTGCTGGTAACCTCCCAGGGTGCATGCATATTGTGAACGGCAACACCGGAATCTATTACCTGCATTCCGTAATTGGCAAGGATGTACGCTATGGTTCCGCCACCGCCCTGGTCTACCTTACCAAGCTCGGCTGTCTGGTAAGAAACCTTATCCTTGTCCAGAACCTTTCTGAGCTCACCGATGTACTCAGCCGAAGCATCATTTGAACCGCTCTTTCCTCTGGCTCCGGTGTACTTGTTAAATACCATACCCTTACCCATATATGCGGAATTATTCTTATCGGATACATCCGGATAATTGGGATCAAAGCCTGCACTTACATCGGATGAAAGAACCTTGGACCTTGACATGGCACGTCTTAAGGTCAGCTCGCTGTAGCAGCCCATAAGTTCAAGGACCTCGGCAACTGTATTCTCAAAGAATCTGGAGTGCATACCTGTAGCACCTACGCTTCCTATCTCTTCCTTATCCACCAGGAGGCATACCGCTGTCTTATCCGGCTTTGGTGTATTCATCAGGGCCCAGAAGGAGGGATATGCACAGACTCTGTCATCCTGGCCGTATCCCATGATCATGCTGCGGTCAAAACCGTAGTCCCTGGCAGAACCTGCAGGCACAACCTCTATCTCTGCTGAAATAAAGTCTTCTTCCACGATGCCGTATTTATCCTTAAGGATCTTTAAGACATTCTTCTTAACGGCATCCTTTTCCTCGCCCTTAAGGGGAATGCTTCCTACACAAATATCAAGAGCCTCGCCCTTAACTGCCTTAGCCACCTTCTTATCCATCTGGTCTGCTGCCAGGTGGATAAGAAGATCCGATACTCCGAATACGGGGTCTAACTCCTTTTCTCCTATATTTATCTCGATGACACCTTTTTCTTTGGTGGCAATAACTCCGTGGAGGGCCATGGGAAGTGTTACCCACTGGTATTTCTTGATCCCGCCATAGTAATGGGTATCCATCATGGCAAGACCCGAATCTTCATATAAGGGATTCTGCTTAAGGTCAAGACGGGGTGAATCAATATGGGCACCTAAAATATTCATTCCTTTTTCCAAAGGCTCTTTTCCGATAACAAAGAGAACCATGGCCTTACCCATGTTGGTTAAGTATACCTTATCTCCTGCTTTGAGCTTGCCCTTTTTCTCAATAAGCTTTGACAGGTCCTTAAAGCCCTGGTTGTTTGCTATCTTTACAAACTCCGTAACGCATTCTCTCTCTGTCTTGCAATCTGAGATAAACTGTCTGTATCCTTCCGCAAAGGTCATAACCTCTGTCTTTTGCTTCCTGGTGTATTTTTCCCAAGCTGTCTTTCTCTCCATTATATTACCTCCTGATGTTTAATTAATCATAATCATATCTGTTTATTACAAGCCGGGCCGCACCGTAGATCCCTGCCTTGTTTCCCAGCTGTGCCAGGGCCAGGGGAACATCCTTGCATACATGGAATGTGTAATCACGATAATACTTCTCCACAGCTTCCGTCACTATGCTGCCTGCCTTGGATACTCCTCCGCCGATAACAACCACATCCGGCGCCAGAATGGTAATGACAGAGCCTATGGCCTGTCCCAGATAATATCCGAATAAGCGGACAACCTCCTCGGCGATCTTATCACCTGAGGCCGCTGCCGTAAATACATCCTTGGAAGACAGGTCCACCGCATCCCTTAAGGCAGATGGAGTAGCGTCCTTGGCCAGGAGTCTTTTTGCCATACGGACTACTCCCGTAGCTGAGGCATACTGTTCTACACAGCCTTTATTGCCGCAGGTACAGGCTTCCTCTTCTTCATCGTTAACGTGCACATGACCAATCTCTCCTGCGCCGCCTTTATGTCCCGAGATAACACAGCCTTCGGCGATGACACCGCCGCCTATTCCTGTTCCCAGGGTGATCATGACCGCATTTAAGTATCCTCTTGCAGCTCCCTGCCACATTTCTCCCAGAGCCGCCAGATTACCGTCATTTCCTGCACACACATCAAGTCCGGTGAGTTCTTCCATGGCTTTTTCAACATTAAAGACTCCCCAGCCCAGATTAACGGCCTTGGTAATAACTCCCGCAGCATCCACGGGTCCCGGCAGAGCCAGGCCGATGCCCCACACATCTTCCTTGGAAATGGCCTTGTCCTTCATATATTTAAGGATCGCATCGGCTATATCCGGCAGGATATACCTGCCCGCTTCTTCTTTACGGGTATTAATTTCAAAATGCTCTTCAAGCTCTCCGGTTTCCCTGAAAAACCCCATCTTGACCGATGTTCCGCCTACATCAACGCCCCATACATATTTCATTGGCTATCCTTTCTTGAGATTATTCTGAACCCTTTTATATAGCTCCTTGGTCGCATTATATCCCATCTTCTTCTGTCTGTGGTTAACTGCGGCAGTCTCACATATAACCGCCAGGTTTCGTCCGGGACGGATGGGGATGGTCTGGCATACAACCTTAACCCCTAAGAACTCCATGTATTCCTCATCAAGTCCAACACGGTCAAAATTAGTTCCGTCCTTCCATTCCTCAAGCTTAACCACAAGGTTGATATTCATATTCTCTTTTACGCACTCTACACCAAAAAGAGTCTTAACATCTATGATACCGATACCGCGAAGTTCGATAAAGTTCTTCGTAACCTCCGGCGAGGAACCGATAAGGGTCTCATCACTTACTCTCTTTATCTCCACCACGTCATCCGTAACAAGACGGTGTCCTCTTCTTATAAGCTCAAGGGCTGCTTCGCTTTTACCTACTCCGCTCTCGCCTATGATAAGCAGACCTTCACCGTATACATCTACCAGAACTCCGTGTATTGATACGCAGGGAGCCAGTTTAACATTAAGCCATCTGATGGTGCTGGCCATAAACTCGGATGTCATGCGGTCTGAAAGCAATATGGGAATATTGTATTTGGCCGCTATATCTATAACTTCCTGCTCAGGCATCAGCCCCCGGCAAAAGACCATGCAGGGTATATCCTTTTCTCCGTGGGCAAAAAGCTTCTCGTAACGATCCAGTCTGTAGGACCGATCAAAGGTCTCCATATATGAGACTTCCACATTACCCATGACCTGGACTCTTCGGGAATCAAAATGCTCAAAGTATCCTGAAAGCTGCAGGGCAGGCCGGTTTACCTGAGATTCCGTTATGACCCTCTCCGACAAGTCCACACCGGGTGACAGATTCTTCAGATTCATTCTTTCTATAAACTCATGCAGTTTAATACTTGCCATATACTCCCTCCGCACTATCCTTCATTCTTGTGAAAAAACTCGTATACGCTGATTGCTGCTGCTTCATTCATGGTATCCACAGCCTTAAGTTCTTCTATGCCGGCTTCCTTAATATTCTCCACCGAAGTAAAAGCCCGAAGCAGGGCCTTTCGTCTGGCCGGCCCTATGCCTTCAATATCGTCGAGGATGGACCTTACCTGGCCCTTACTCCGCAGTTTTCTGTGATACTCTATGGCAAACCGGTGAGCCTCATCCTGGATCCTGGTTATAAGCTTAAAACATTCGGAATGCCTGTCAATGGGCAACTCCCTATTATTATAATAGAGACCCCTTGTATTATGGTTGTCATCCTTAACCATACCGCACACAGGTATATCCAGTCCCATCTCTTCTAATACCTTCAGAGCAATATTGACCTGGCCCTTGCCACCGTCCATCATTATCAGACTGGGAAAACGGGTAAAACTGCCTTCCGTCTCATCAAGGCCTTCCGACAGATTCTCTTCCCTCTCGGCAATGCCGTGGCTGAACCTCCTGGTAAGGACCTCTTCCATGCTGGCATAATCATCGGGTCCCGTTACATAACGGATCTTGAACTTCCTGTAATCATTCTTAAGGGGCTTACCCTTTTCATATACTATCATGGAGCCTACGGAATCGGTTCCGCTGATATTTGAAATATCATAAGCCTCGATACGGTATGCATCCGGGATCCCCAGAAGTCCCGCCAGGTCTTTAGCGGCCCCTATGGTCCGTCCTTCTTCCCGTTTGAGCCTCTCCTTATCCTTGGTCAGTACCATGGAGGCATTCTCGTAAGCCAGTTCCACCAGCTTCTCCTTGGTCCCCTTTTTGGGAACCAGAAAATGAACCCGGCTTCCTCTTCTGGATGAAAGCCAGCTTTCCACCAGCTCCTCATCCTCTATACTATACTGTAACATTATTTCCTTAGGAATAAAAGGCGTTCCGGAATAGAATTGTTTAACAAAATCCGATAAGACCTGCTTTTCCTCATCACCCTCTGCGGTATTTAAGAAAAAATGGTCCCTTCCGATAAGCTTGCCGTTTCTGATAAAGAAGACGGAAACCACCGTATCCTCAGACTCTCTGGCCAGGGCTATAACATCCCTGTCCTCTCCGTCACCGTTGGTGATCTTCTGCTTCTCTGCCACCTTGCGGACACTGGATATAAGTTCCTTAAATTCTCCCGCCTTCTCAAACTCCAGTCTTTCGGAGTGGAAGGTCATCTGACTTTTAAGCATTTCAATTACAGAGCCGTAATTGCCGTTTAAAAGGTCCATGGCCTTTTCCACTGCCTGCATATATTCTTCCGGGGAAATGTTTCCCTGGCAGGGGGCGTTGCACTGGTGGATATGATAATTAAGACAGGGTCTTTCTTTCCCTGTATCCTTGGGCAGGTTCCTGTTGCAGGTCCTCAGCTTATATATTTTTCTGATGAGTTCAAGGGTATCTCTGACTGCTCCGGAATTGGTGTAGGGTCCGAAGTATTTGGAATTGTCCTTTTTAATTCTGTGAGAAAAAAGCACCCTAGGGTATGTCTCACCCAGGGTAACCTTAATATATGGATATGATTTATCATCCATAAGCATTGTATTATATTTGGGACGGTGCTCTTTTATCAGATTGCATTCCAATATAAGAGCCTCCATCTCCGAGTCGGTAACGATATACTCGAATCTCCGGATATGCGTTACCATTCTCTCAATCTTAACGCCCTTATTACGACTTGATTGAAAATATTGGCGAACCCGGTTCCTAAGGGAAATGGCCTTACCGACGTAGATAACTTCGTCGTTCTCGCCGTGCATAATATAAACACCGGGTCTTGCCGGAAGTTTCTTTAATTCTTCTTCAATATCAAACATTGCACACTATTTTTTAAATGGAAATGTTTCGTCCTTCTTTTTCTTTTTGCGTCCGGGAGACTTCTTGGCGCCGGTCTTGGAAGATGTCTTGGCTGTGGTCTTAGCCGCAGGCTTGGCTGTAGTCTTGGCAGGTGCCTTAACATTTGGCACAAGGGGAACCTTGGGCTCGGGCCTTACAGGCGCGGAATCTCCCTTCTCAGCAGCTTCCTTGGCAAGCTCTATACCCGTCTTGGGCTTGGAGGGTTCTTCCGACTTAGGAGCCTTGGCCGTGGTGGTATAGATCACTCCGCCCCTGGCAAATACAGCCGCATTATCTCCGGCTTTCTCATCCTCCGGAATAACGAAGGGCTTCTCCTCGATAGCCGGGAACTTCTTCTCTTCGATAACGGGTTTGTCTTCGTTACCGTCTACCGTTCCCTCCATCTTCTCGGGAGCCACCTCTTCCACCGCTTCTTCCGGTTCGGGAATACCCTTGATCTGTCTGAAGATCTTCATGAATTCCTTACCGGTAATGGTCTCTTTTTCAAAGAGGTGTTCTGCTATCTTATCAAGAACAACCCTGTTCTCCCTAAGTAACTTCTTAGCTGTATCATAGCTTTCCCGAAGGATCGCCATAACCTCCAGGTCGATCTTTCCTGCAGTATCATCACCGCAGTTAAGTACCGGACGACCGTCTAAGTACTGGCTCTCAATAGACTCCAGTCCCATAAGTCCGAAGGTATCAGACATACCGTACTGGGTAACCATGGCACGGGCTGTCTTGGTAGCCTTCTCTATATCATTGGCAGCACCTGTGGTAACAGAATTAAACACGATCTCTTCTGCAGCACGTCCGCCCATATATGTAACCAGTCTGGCCTTAAGTTCGTCCTTGGAAAGGAGGTATTTCTCCTCCTCGGGAACCTGCATAACATAACCAAGTGCTCCCATGGTCCTGGGAACGATGGTAATCTTCTGTACCGGCTCGGCATTCTTCTGCAAAGCAGTAACAAGCGCATGGCCTACTTCGTGATAAGCAACAATTTTCTTTTCTTCTTTGCCCAGGATCCTATCCTTCTTTTCCTTACCGGCTATAACAACCTCAACGGATTCGAAGAGGTCCTGCTGGGATACCACCTTACGGCCGTTCTTAACGGCATTAATGGCAGCCTCATTTATCATATTAGCCAGGTCAGATCCTACGGCTCCTGATGTAGCCAGGGCTATAGCCTCCAGATCAACGGAATCATCCATGAGCACATCCTTGGAATGAACCTTCAAGGTATCAAGGCGGCCCTTAAGATCCGGCTTATCAACTATGATCCTTCGGTCAAAACGTCCCGGACGAAGGAGGGCCTTATCCAGTACTTCCGGTCTGTTGGTAGCTGCAAGGATAAGAAGACCTTTGGATGTATCAAATCCGTCCATCTCCGCCAGGAGCTGGTTCAAGGTCTGCTCACGCTCGTCATTACCACCGCCGTATCTGGTGTCACGGCTCTTACCGATGGCATCGATCTCATCAATAAATATAATACAGGGTGCATTCTTCTGTGCTTCTTTGAATAAGTCTCTTACTCTGGAAGCACCTACACCTACAAACATCTCTACAAAATCAGAACCTGCCAGTGAGAAGAAGGGCACATTAGCCTCTCCCGCAACAGCCTTGGCAAGCAGGGTCTTACCGGTTCCCGGAGGTCCTACAAGGAGGGCACCCTTAGGCAACTTGGCACCGATCTTGGTATATCTTGAAGGATTATGAAGAAAGTCCACAACCTCCTGGAGGGATTCCTTAGCCTCATCCTGTCCTGCCACATCTTTAAAGGTAACACCGGTCTCCCTTTGGACGTATATCTTGGCATTACTCTTACCCACGCCCATAATACCGCCGCCGGCATTCATCTTTTTCATGATAAATGTCCAGAAGGCCGCCAGGAGCACAACGGGAAGGACGATACTTATAATGTTATAAAGCCACACATATTTATCGTCAGCAATAGCGCCGGAGAACTTAACTCCCGCATCCTTCAGCTTCTTAACCAGGTCCTCGTCTCCCACATATCCTGTGTAGTAGGTCTTCTCTATATAGGATGTCTGGTTCTTGGGAGTAATACCGATCTTGTCTTTATCTATGGTAACTTCCGCAACCTCACCCTTTGAAAGCATGTCCATAAACTGGTCATAGCTTATCTCCTGGTTGGACACATCATTTATTTTATTCATGATAAACGTAACGATCATAAGAGAAACCAGGGTCATAATGATCATCATCATTATAGTCTGGCCGTTATTATTTTTGTTATTCTTCTTATTATCGTTATTGTTGTCGTTATTCATACTTAATGTCCTTCTTTAAAGATTCCTCGTCAAAGCTCGGAATGACACTATAATACCTTATTAAGGAAATCAATGGTTCTGGGGTTCTTGGGATTATTGAAGATCTCGTCGGGAGTACCCTCCTCAACGATAACTCCGCCATCCATAAAGAGAACCCTGTTGGAAACCTCTCTGGCAAAACCAATCTCATGGGTAACTACCACCATGGTCATGCCGGCTTTAGCCAGGTCCTTCATAACATTAAGAACCTCTCCGACCATTTCAGGGTCAAGGGCTGAAGTAGGTTCGTCAAAAAGCATGATATCCGGATTCATGGCCAGAGCTCTGGCGATGGCCACACGCTGCTTCTGTCCTCCGGAAAGCTGGGCCGGATAAGCATAAGCCTTATCCTCAAGTCCTACGGTACGAAGAAGCTCCAGGGCTCTCTCCTTAGCCTCTTCCTTTCCCATCTTCTTTAATTCCACCGGCGCAAGGGTGATATTCTCCATTACGCTCAAATGCGGGAAGAGGTTAAAATGCTGGAATACCATTCCGATATTCTGTCTGACCTTGTTAAGGTCGGTAGAGGGATCTGTAACATTATAACCGTCGATAATAACTTCACCGCCGGTAATATCCTCTAATCTGTTAAGGCAGCGAAGGAAGGTAGACTTTCCTGAACCTGAAGGTCCTATAAGGCATACAACTTCCCCTTCTTCTATCTCAACATCCATTCCCTTAAGGACCTCAAGCACACCAAAACTCTGATCCAGCTTGACTCTGCTGCGGCCCCTATGATTTAACACTTCGGAAAAACCGAAACTTTTCTTTAATCCTTTAACAATAACCTTACTTGGCATAGGATATCCTCCTTTCAACCTTCTTAGCTACTATCGAAAGTATGGTAATAACTATAAGATACATTACCGCTATGATAGCCCATGTATTAAAGCTCTCAAAGGTACGGGAAATAATGATCTGTCCCTGCTTAACAAGCTCCGGCAATCCTATAACCGAAAGGATGGATGTATCTTTCAAAGTGATGATAAACTGGTTTATGATCGACGGGATCATGGTTCTTATGGCCTGGGGAAGAACGATCTTCCTCATGGACTTCCCATAGGAAAGGCCGAGACTTCTGGCCGCCTCCATCTGCCCCTTATCCACAGACTGGATACCGGCTCTTACTATCTCTGCCATATAAGCACCGGCATTAAGGCTTAAGGCTATAACTCCGGCCACAAGACCGTCCAGCTTGATACCCGTTGCCAGAGGCACTCCGAAATACGTAAAGAAACCCAGTACAATAAGGGGAACTCCTCTTATAACATTAATGTACACATAAGCTATGATATGGAGTACCCTGCTCTTGGATACATTGAACAATCCGAAAATGAGTCCCAGCACCGATGCAAACACCAGTGACAGGAAGGTCAGCTCCAATGTCTTGCCCATAGCCGCCAGGAGTACAAGATAATTCTCCTGCAATAATTCAAAAATAGTCATCTGTCTTTCATCCCGTCTAAATACTCTAAAAGAGACTGCAGCTGCAATAGGCTGCAGTCTCTATTAAATTAATCACTAAAAATCTTATTTGGTGTATCTGTTGATGATCTCATCAAATACGCCGTTCTTCTTAATATTAGCAAGTCCTGCATTAAATTTCTCGATAAGCTCAGGATTCTGACCCTTCTTTACAGCGAAACCGTAAGGTGTCTCCATCTCCTTAACTGCCTCTACAACCTTAAGCTTAAGGTTGGAATTTGACTTGATAGCGTAAGCCATAACAGGATAATCCTCGAAGCAAGCTACTGAGTTACCAACCTGTACTTCCTGGTACATAGTAGGTGAATCATCAAATACGGTAATCTTTAAGTTGTACTTATCCTTAATAGACTCAGCATATGTAGCTCCTGTAGTACCCTTCTTAACTGCTACGTTCTTGCCCTTGATGTCATCAAGTGACTTGATATCTGCATCAGCCTTAACTGCGATGGTAACGGGAACATTGTAATATGCTTCCGAGAAATCGAATTTCTCTTTTCTCTTTTCTGTGATACTCATTCCGGCGATAACACCGTCAGCCTGTCCTGCTTCAACTGCCTGGAGTGATGCATCAAATCCTAATGCCTGGATCTCATACTTGAATCCCTGATCCTTGGCAATGGCCTCCATAAGGTCCATATCGATTCCAAGTCTCTTTCCTGAAGCATCCTCATACTCAAAGGGAGCAAATGCTGTATCTGTTACGATTATATACTTATCCTTAGCTGCTGCTGAGCTTCCTGCTGCTGAAGATGCTGCTGCTGAGCTGCCTGCTTTGCTTGAGCCTGCTGCTCCACCGCCGTTACCACATCCAACTGCTCCTACTACCATAAGTGATGCAAGCAAAAGTGCTGCTACTTTTCTTTTCATCTAACTAGTCCTCCTTAATATACTCCTTCGTTCTTTTAATTCCCCCAAGGAGCCTTTCTATTACCGCACGTCATACATGCCTTAATACTATACCACAATAAAGTCTCTCGGTCAATAAACCCTTGCACATACACATTACTTTCTATTATTATAGAGAAAACAAGGATTTTTAAAGGCGGGAAGGCTATGAATGAGATCAAGAAGGAAAAGGAAACCATTAATAAAATGCTGATGCGGCGTGCCCGGAATATGAGCACATACCTGGAGAACATGCTGAAATGGTGCTTTCTTGCCCTTTTTACCGGAGGCATATGCGGCACCATAGGTGTGGCCTTTCACTATATCGTTGCCTTTGTAACCTCTTTTCGGGGAGAGAATCCCTGGACCCTTTACTGCCTCCCCGTGGCAGGTCTTCTTATAGTCCTCTTATACCGCGGTGCTAAGATGGCTGATGACGGGGGAACCAATACCATCATTAATTCCGTCCGTTCAGCGGACAAGATCCCCATTGCCATGGCACCCCTTATTTTTATCGGCACCATGCTGACCCACCTCTGCGGCGGTTCCTCCGGACGTGAAGGTGCGGCTCTCCAACTGGGAGGAAGTATAGCGGCTTTCTTAGGACGGATCATCAAGCTTGAGGATGAGGATATCCGGGTTATTACCATGTGCGGTATGAGCGCCGTATTCTCGGCCCTTTTCGGGACTCCCCTTACTGCTGCCGTATTCAGTATGGAAGTGGTACATGTGGGGATCATGCATTATTCCTCTTTCCTGCCCTGTATAGTATCTTCCCTTACATCTTCCATAATAGCAGGTGCTCTTGGTGTGGAAAAGGAAGCCATGGCCGCCCCGGTTATAACCCAGCTGGGTCTTCACCATATGGGACAGGTTATAATCATTGCCCTTATCTGCGCCCTGGTAAGCGTATTATTTGTGGAGACCATGCATTTTGCAGGCCATACATATAAGAAGTTTTTCAAAAACCAATATATCCGTATCGTGGTGGGAGCCTGCCTGGTTATAGGTCTTACCCTCCTTCTGGGTACCTATGATTACAACGGGGCCGGTATGCCGGTTATTGAGCGTGCCCTCCATGAACCCGCCAGACCTGAGGCCTTTATCCTGAAAATAATAATGACGGCCCTCACCTTAGGCGCCGGCTTTAAGGGCGGCGAGATCGTACCGTCATTTTTCATAGGGGCAACCCTTGGAAATGTAGTTGCCACCCTTATAGGTTTTGATATGGGCTTAGGCGCAGCCGTGGGCATGATCTGCTTCTTCTGTGCCGTTGTCAACTGCCCCATAGCCTCCATACTCTTAAGCGTGGAATTCTTCGGCGGAGGCAATGTGGCCATCTTCGGACTGGCCTGTGCCGTAAGCTATCTGATATCCGGATACAGCAGCCTCTATTCAAGCCAGAAAATAATGTATTCAAAAATCGCCCCCAGGCTTCGCGAATAAGCGGGGGCGATTAATTATCATATCTTATTCTTTTTTCTGTTAAGTACTCCCGATGCTATGATCGCCACAAAGGCCAGCAGCGCAATGGCAAAGATCATCCATCCCACAAGTCTCCCCAAATCCTCAGGATTATAGAACTTATCCCAGTAGCCTTTAAGATAAACAATAACTACGATAAGGGGAAGGATATATGTTAAATAATGTCTGAACCTTCCATGAAGATTAATTCCTTCGCCGGTATTAAGCTCTGCAAGGAAATTCTCATATCCCCACCCGTTTTTCCTGCAGCAGAAGAGAATAAATATCAGGCTTCCCAAGGGAAGAAGGTTATAGGATACAATGAAGTCTTCCAGATCCATGATGCCTGTTCCGGGTCCCATGGGCTCAAAACCTGACCAGAGGTTAAAACCTAATACTG
>JAEEGL010656825.1_pt1 | contig 28262 bp, 20 predicted proteins | sample 9134231 | NCBI WGS metagenome assembly JAEEGL01 (sample SAMN16246548, study PRJNA631951) | gut metagenome | biome: gut microbiome; feature: rumen; material: fiber-attached | host: Bos | place: Iran: Karaj | collected 2018-10
CGAGTGCGGCAGGACGTCGCTCAGGATCGACCGCATCACTGGCCGCACCGACGACATGCTAATCGTGAAGGGCGTCAACTTCTACCCGCGCCAGGTCGAGCAGGCGCTGAAGGACATTCCTGGCATTGCGGACGAGGTCCAGATCATCCTCGAGGAGCGTCACGGAATGACGGACGTCACGATCAACGTCGAGGCGGAGCCTGGCGTCACCGGCCACACGGTTGCGAAACACTTGAGAGAGCGCCTCGGCTTCCTCCCGAAGGGCGACGTCTTCCCGATCGGTGCCCTGCCGCGCAACGAGGGCAAGGCAAAGCGCGTCATCAAGGTCAAGAAGGACTAAACAGGCACCATGAACCTCATCGCGTCGTTTCAAGTTGACCACACGAAGATCGTCCCTGGGATCTACGAATCCCGCGTGGACGAGATTGGCGGCGACTTCGCGACGACGTTCGACATCCGGATGAAGATCCCCAACAAGGAGCCGGCGATCCACCCGAACGCGATGCACACGATCGAGCACATCGTCGCGACGTTCCTGAGGAGCGACGCGGAGTGGAAGGACAGGATCGTCTACTGGGGGCCGATGGGATGCTTGACCGGCAGCTACCTTATCGTCAAGGGTCGGCCGAAGCCGCAGGAACTTCAGCCGCTTCTCCTGCGCGCGTTCGAGCATCTGCGTGACTACGAGGGCGAGGTTCCCGGTGCGACGGCCGTCAACTGCGGCAACTATCTTCTGCACGACCTCCCGATGGCAAAGTGGGAGGCGGCGCGATATGTAGAGATTTTGAAGACGAATGCCCGCTACGAGTACGAGATGACGAAGCGCATCGACACTCAAGGCGGAACGTTCTACGATTCATGATTTTCCGGACGATTAGCTCAGTTGGTTAGAGCAGGACCTTTACACGGTCAAGGTCGGGGGTTCGAGTCCCTCATCGCCCACCACTTTAAAAGCGCGTTTCACCCAATAAAAACGGGGGTGAAACGCACTTTTTCTCTTTCGTCAGCATACACCTTCATACAGCCCTATACACCTCAAGGGGTGGGGGACACATTGGGGGACACAAAATGAGTCCAAACCGACAAAAAACCGCGAGCCAATCGGGTTTCGGGCGTGAGCTATCGCCGCGAATTCTGCACGCGCCAGTCGCGCATGGTCATGCCGAAGCGCTTCTTGAAGACGGTCTTTGCGTGGTTGATGCTGCCGAAGCCGCATTCCTTTATCATGCGTGACATTGGAGATTTCGATTTGCGAAGCATGGCTGCGAGTGCGGATAGGCGCTTCTCCAAGATGTGCGCGCCGACGGTTGTGTTGCCAGTTTCACGGAAACGCAGATCAAGGAGCGTGCGCGAAATCCCGAGGCCGTCGGCTACGTCCTGAGGGCCGATTCCCTTTGTCGCGTTTTCCGAAATGAATTTCAGCGCACGTTCGATCAGAACAGCCGCCGGGGCTGGCGGGCGGGTCGATTCCCGTTCGACGATGCGCTTAACCGCTCCGCAGCAGATTGTTCTCGAAGTTCCGCCTTTGCGTGACGACATCATCTTCAACATAAGGTCGGCAGCCATGTAGCCTTCGTTTTCGCTGTCGAATTCAATGCTGGATATCTGAGGCGACGCGGACATGCAGTATGTCTCGTCGTTGTCAACCCCGAGAAGAACCGTCTGTGTTGGAATGCGAATCTTCACGTTCTTGGCGGCGTAGGCCGTGTCGGCAGCGACGACGTCCCATGCGCAGAACACGGCGGCCGGTTTTGGTAGTGCCTTCAGCCATGTGGCGAGGTTGTCGTTGCTGTCAAATACGCGGCAATCAAGGTTTTTAAGTTCGAGTCGGTACGCAAAGGCGCGCCCACGCTTCAGAGACCATTCCTTGTTGGAGCTTGCCGGCACGTATCCGAAAGACCTGAACCTTCCGATCGACATGAGATAGTCTGCCGCCTTGAATCCGATGTCGCCGTCATCTGTGCGCACATTCCCGAGGTTGGCCGGATGCTCCTTGAAGCGCCAGTCGTTCAGCATCACGACTGGCTTCCCGTCGGAAAGCGCTTTTTGAATCGAGTCCGCAGATGCGGACGAATCAGCGATGAGCGCCGACGCGGATGCGGCTAGCCTGCTAAAGTCATCGGCATCACTTGCAATGCGAATGGAACATCTGTCGCTGTCCTTGATGCGTTTCAAGATTCCTGCGAGGATGTTTCGTCCGGTCGCATTTCCAGTGCGAATGCCTATTGCTATGTTTTTTAGCATTGGTGGGAATTATATCATAATTCACAATTCGATGGTCATAAAATAGAAGGGTGGCTTGCAACTTGTCTGGGACATGCTTGAAGCGATTGTTCCTCAAAGCGGCGCGGTTGTCCAGCCTTGATCTTGAAAAAGTGGCATAATCTCACATTTTACAATAGAAAAAGTGGCTTGAGATTTGATATGAAGTCCACACAATGGGCAAAATTGCGGGATATGAAGTCCTTTACTACTTCAATTCGAAAAGGCACGGCGAGGTCGGCTTCCTCATAGATGATTGACGAATTGTCGGTCAGCGGAGAGAGTTTAGACTGTTTTAAGTCAGACGTTTCATTTGTTTGAAATCGTATGTTTCTGCTTGAGGTTTGGGCGGAGATATGCGATAATACCGCGTAATCATGACAACGACAAAAGAAACAAGGCATGAAAGTATGAAAAAGCTATTGAACAAATTGTTCGTTATGTCTGCTCTCGCTTGTTCCGTCGTTGCGGCGGCGTTTGGTGAATCCACTCGTCCGGCGATGCCGGTGGTGGGCTACCAGCTGGACATTTCACGGTGCAAGGTGCCGAAGATGGAGACGCTTTATAGAATCGTTGACATCCTTGCTACTCTTGGGTACAACCAGTTCCAGCTCTACATGGAACATACGTTCGCCTACAAGAACCATGAGACGGTCTGGTGCGAGGCGAGCCCGATGACGCCCGACGAGGTGCGCGCGCTTGACGACTATTGCGCCGCGCACGGGATAGAGCTTGTGCCGAATCAAAACTCGTTCGGCCACCTCGAACACTGGCTGAGGCATCCCGAATACAATGGTCTGGCAAACCATCCGCAGGGCGGCGCACGCGTTGCCAGGTGGGGGAACATGATCATGGGGAAGCCTTCGGCGCTCAACCCGTGCGACGACGCGAGCCTGGAATTTGTTGCCGGACTTTACGACGAGCTTCTGCCTTGCTTTCGGTCGAAGCTGTTCAATGTCGGGTGCGATGAAGCGGTCGATCTTGAAGACGCTGACGGTGGGGGCCGCAGCGCTCAGGCTGTCAGCGAGAAAGGCGCCGCGAGGGTGTATTTGGATTTCCTCAAGAAAATCTATGGCGAAGTGAAGAGGCGCAATCATGTGATGATGTTCTGGTGCGACGACGTCATCTTAAGTCATCCGGAACTCTTGCCGGAGGTTCCCGACGACGCAATCTGCCTGAATTGGGGATATGGGAAGTCAAGCCCCTTTGAAGATCAGACGGCTCGGCTTGAGGCCGCCGGTCGCAAATTCATTGTTTGCCCTGGGACGAGCGCGTGGGGCTCTCTTTCGGGACGCGTGGACAACATGCTCGGCAACATCGACAATGCCGTTGCCGCAGGAAAAAAACATGGGGCGATGGGCTGTCTGCTGGCCGATTGGGGCGATGGGGGAAATCCCCAACCGTGGATCGTCTCGCTTCCGGCCTTGGTGTATCTTTCGCATCGGGTGAAAGGCGAATCGCTTTCCAAGGAGCAGCTTGCGAAGGAGATTGACGAAATATGTGGCTGTAGGTGCGGCGAGGCGCTCTTGGCTTACGGCGGAATCTACCTCAAGTGCGGCAGAAGGGCGGGCAACGGCACGGAATTGTTTCGTGTGCTGACCGACGGCGACCGATATGAACGCGATTCCGGCGTGACTGACGAGACGCTTGAGGCGGCTTTTGCAGAATGGCGACGTGCGAAGACGTTACTTGACCTTGACGGTGCGCCAGACTGGGTGAAGGACGATTTCGCGCTTCTCGATTTGCTCTACCGTGCGGTCGAAGTCAAGACGAAAGATCCGCGCAAGCCGAACTTCCGCGCTATGTTTGAACCGGAGTACAGGCGGCTGTGGCTCAAGCAGAATCGTCTGGGCGGGCTCAAGGATTCTCTCGTCTGGCTTTTCGGCCGATGAAAACAAGAAGGCGGTAACAACGACAAACGAAACAAGGCATAGAATGAACAAGGAAACTAAGAAACTCTGCGGCGCGCTGGCGTGTGTGCTGCTTTTTGTGGCTGCGGCGCTTGCCGCACCGGTGGCGCGCGCCTCTGAGACCGCGACGAAATACGACGTTGCGGCCTACGTGTGGCCGGCGTACCAGCCAGAGCCGCGATGGGCGGAACTCGGCATATTCGCCGATGGCAAGGGAGAGTGGCAGAACGTGTACGAATCGGCGAAACGCACGCCCGACGACTATCAGGGCGCGAAGCCGCTTTGGGGCTATGAGAACGAGGCCGATCCCGTCGCCGTCGCCCGCAAGATAGATGCCGCGACTGCCGCTGGTGTCAATGTGTTCATCTACGACTGGTACTGGTACGGCGGACGTCCGTTTCTTGAAGATGCGCTCAACAAGGGCTTCCTCGGGGCGAAGAACTGCGAGCGCATGAAGTTCTACATCATGTACGCCAACCACGATGTAAACCGTCTCTGGGATAACAAAGTCGGACGCAAGGGCAAGGGCGAGATCGTTTGGTATGCGAAGCCATCGGACGCGGACTGGCGCACGATTGTCGCCCGGTGGATTGGGCAGTACTTCACGCGCCCGAACTACTACAAGATTAAAGGATGCCCCGTTGTAATGATCTACGACGTCGATTCGTTTGTAAAGTGGGACGGCGAGGCGGGGGCGAAGGAGCGCATTGCCTATCTCCGCTCCGAGGTGAAGAAGGCGGGATTCCCGGACGTACACCTTCAGGTCCGCCTGTGGCGCGGCGTCGATATTGGTGCGGATTCCATGACGCTCTACAACTGGCGTGATATGACGTCGAAGAGGGTGGATTCCACTACCGAGCCGGAGTTGACGTATCGCGAGTGGGGCGAGCTGTCAATGAAGGCCGCAGACGAGGCAAAAGCCGTTGCCGCCAAGTCAGGAGCCGTGTTCTTCCCCAACATCATGACAGGCTGGGACACAAACGCGCGCTATCCGAAGAACGAGCGCCGTCCCATCGTCCACGGCTCCAACCCTGCGGACTTCGAGGACTTCGCCAGGCGGATGAAGGCGTGGGCCGATGCGAACATACCCTCGGACATGCCGAAGCTGATAACCGTCAATTCGTGGAACGAATGGACGGAAGGGGCGTATCTTGAGCCGGATGACAACTTCGGCTACGGCTATCTTAATGCACTTTGGCGAGTATTCGTCAAGTAAGGAAAGGACACCACACAATGAAAACAAAAAAACTGTACGGAATGATTCTGGCGGCGACAATGTGCGTCGCAGGCATGGTTGCACACGCGGATCTTGACGATTCGCTTGTCGCGCCGCAGGCGTCGATGGTGTTCTACGTCCATGGATACCTGAATATCGTTTTCCCTTCGAACACAACGACGACAGCGTATGCCTCCTTCAGCGGCAATACGACCGAAGCGAATTTTGCCTACGATGTTCAGACTCGCCCCGTCGGAGGGAGTGAGTGGACTGCCCACTCTGGTTCTCTCTCAAAATACAACTCGGGCAAGACCACAGACTTCCGTGACACGTCGCGCTTCTACTGGCTTGGCGCATCGACACTTGGCTCGTCTGTAGAGGTGCGTGCGCGTATTCGCATCACGAAGTCGGGTGACGCGAAAGAGGGCAAGTGGTCTGAGTGGAGCGATCTGGGCACGGTCGAGGTTCTGGACGAGGTGGACGGAACCATAATCAATTCGTCTTCCTCGAACATTGGCAAGGCGGACGACGGCGATGTGAACACGTTTTTCGAGAGCAGCGCGGAACCGTCGTGGACTGGTATTGATGCGGAATCCGTAGTCTCCGTGACCCGCATTCGGTTTACGCATCGCAATTACAACTATGATACCTACAAACGCGGGTTTGGAGCGGTGTTCGAAGCGTCTGACAACGCAGATTTCAGCAATGCCGTGCAACTCTACACCGTACCGAACAATTACGATCCGTATGTCGTCAATGACGTTCAGCTCCCAACTCAAGTACGGGCGAGGTATTTTCGTGTGCGAGCTGCAGCAGGTAAAATATGCAATTTCACTGAGGTGCAGTGGATCAGCGAATCAGGATGTGGTGCGGTTCTTGGCGATGGTGTGAAGGTCAATCGTGAAGGGGAAGATGATGTTTTCGATTATCGAGCGCACGTTGCGGTACAAGGGGAAACAGGTCGGATGTCGTCGCTGCGTCTTTTGCGCGGGTATTCGCCGTCAGGCCCGTTCGAGGTGGTCTCCGAAACGTTCTCCTCGCCGTCCAATTCGCTTGCTACGGTGGATGATGTGAGCGGCGTTGGAATGCCATGCTATTATTGCTGGGAATGCACGATGAACGGTGGGCTTGTCCTGACTGGTGCGGTGTCCTCCGTCTATATCCGTCCGCGTCAGCTTGAGCGCAACGCCGAAGACCAGACAGCCTTTGGAACCGGGGTTGCGCAGTTGCCTGTAAACGCGCTGTTCCCGGGCAAGACGTACAACACGGGTAGCGGGGGTGCGGAATCAAACGCATTTGATGGCAACACGAACTCTTCGCCGAATAAATACATTGGCAGCGGTAGTGGCATCACTAATCCCGTGATTGGCGTCTCCCTGCCTGTCTCTGCCCATCTTGCCTGTGTGTTCGTAAATGCAGACTGCTCAAGCACACGGACTAAGCGAATGAAAAATCTCGCTTTCTATGGTGCTGCAGACATTTCCGCGTTGAATGATGGGGAATACGACAAACTGACGGAACAAATCACCACCTATCAGAATTCTGACAACCAAAAATGGTTCCGATATGTTTCGACAGACACAAACAGCCTCCATTCCTGTCTCTTCGGTTATGCCCCTGTTGGTCAGGAATGGTGTGGGCATTCCCGCGAGATTCGCTTTGTCGGCTGGACGAAGGAGGACGAGATGGCTTCTGGGAAGGTCTTTGCTCCCGAGGGGGTCTCACTTGCATGTAACGGCATGGGGGTGGTGACGGTTAGTTGGACAGCGGCGGAGAATGCCACATCCATAAGCATTGAACGCCGACAGCAGGGAGACAGCGATTGGACGCTGGTGGCGCAGAATGTCAATCCGGCATCGTTCTCGTATACGGACGACAGCACGTTGCACGGTGGTACGATTTATGAGTATCGTGTCGGGGCGACGGGACTTGGCGGTATGATGTCTGCCGAAGCCGATCCGGTTTTTGTCGAAGTTACGAAACCTGGGCTCGTTATTGTCGTCAAGTGAAGGCGCATGGGGAATGGGTGAAATGAAGAACATAGCCATGACACGTCAGTTGCTGGCATTTGCCTGCGTGACGTTCGTGTGCGTTGTTTGCGCCGCCCAGCCGGCTCGGATAGCCGTCGCGCCGGGCCAATCGCTCGCTGATGTTCGCGACAAGGTTCGTGCGATGTCTGCGGACGAAAAGAAGGATGGAGTCGAAATTGTACTGGCTCCAGGAGATTATCTCCTTGCGGACGGTATAGAGTTCACGGAGAAAGATAGCGGCGTTGCGGGCGACTCACCTATCGTGTGGCGTTCCGAAACGCCTGGCGCGGCGCGAATCTATGGCATGGTGCGAATGCCGCCGCCGGCCTTCTCGAAGGTCGAAGCCCCTGCGCTTCTCGCGCGGTTGCCGGAAGAAGGGCGCGGCAAGGTCTATGCAGCCGATGTGTCTGCGCTCTTCCCAGGCGACATCCAGCAGATAGAGGATGCGTTTGACGGTGCGCCGCGTCCGCCCGTTCCGTTCATTGACGGCCACCTTGCCCGTCTCGCTTCCTATCCGAACGGCGATGAGTGGCTGACCTTCTACAAGTGCGTCGATCAGGGTGCGCCGATACCCAACCAGAGAAAGCGCTTCAAAGGCGGGGCGTTCGTGTGCGAGAATCCCAGGTTCGATAGATGGGATTTCTCCAAGGGCGTATGGTTGCTCGGGTACTTTTCGCACGACTGGTACGAATGGTCTGCAAAGGCGGTGTCATACGGCGCGGAAAACGGAACGAATGGAGTCGTTCGCATCGGCGGCGATGTCAACGTTCCGTATGGAATCATGGCCCAGACCTCCGCAAGGATGAAGGGGCGGCGCTTCCGCGCATTCAACTTGTTTGAGGAGCTTGACGATCCGGGCGAGTGGTGGCTCGACCGCGAGAGGAAAATCCTTTACATCGTTCCGCCGGGCGGGCGGATGACGGATGCAACGGACGTCCGGCTTGCCATTTCCGAAAAACCACTCGTAGTCGGAAGCAAGCTTTCCAACATGCGCTTTGAGGGGCTGGACTTCTCCTACGCTTACGCCGGACTCGTGGCGTTCACCGACGCGACGAACGTGGTGTTTGCGGATTGCCGCTTCAGTAGGACGGCCAAAGACTATGCCATGCGCATCTTCGGAACGTCCAACATCGTGTCGCGTTGCGAATTCCTACAGTGCGGCGGCGGCGGCGTTGCCATGTACGGCGGCGACCGCAAGACGTTCGCCCGAAGCGATTCCGCCATAGAAGGCTGCCGTGTCCATGATTTCGGAATCATCAAGCGGACGAGCGCAGGGGTGGTTCTGAACGGCTGCGGTCTTTCGCTGCGGGGATGCGAAGTGTTCAACGCTCCGTGGGATGCGGTGGTCTACAATGGAAACGATCTGATGATCGAGTCGAACGACGTTCATCATGTACTGACGGAGACCGGCGATGCGGGTGCAATCTACACGGGGCGCGACTGGACGACGCAGGGGAATGTCCTCAGGTACAATTTCGTACACGACATCGGCAAGCGTGCAGATTGCGATGGGGGCGACTCGGTGGCTCCTGGCACCAAAATGATGGGGATGTATTTTGATGACTGCGACTGCGGCGACGAGGCTTACGGCAACGTGTTCCTTAACGTGCCTCGCGGCATCCTGATTGGCGGCGGGCGCGAACATCCCATCAGGAACAACGTGTTCATCAACTGCAACCTCGGCCTTTCAATGGACTGTCGCGGAATCACGTGGGGGAACTGGAATGTTCCGGGAGGCGGCTGGCATCTTGAGGGCAAGGCGCAGGAGTTAGGCTACACGAAGGGGATTTGGGCGGAAAAGTATCCGCGCCTTGCGAACATCATGAACGACCATCCGAGGGAGCCGCTCTACAATCCCATCGACGGGAACGTGTTCATCGACTGCCGCGAAGTCGTCGTCATTGAAGCGTTGAGCGACAAGGTCAACGAGAAGTCGCCTGGCATCATGTCCCGCTTGGCACCCATCCGCAACAACACTGTGATCTACACGAAAGACGCAAAGACCGTTCCACGACAGGAATTCGACCCCCGCATCGCCGACGGCTTCCGCGTCCTCGACCATTCAGGGAAGTAAAATGAGAACGATATGCGGAACAATTCTCGCGGCAGGGATGGCCATTGTGGCGTCCGCCGCCGATGTGACTATTGAAAAGCCATATTTTCGATGGCTGTTCAACGGCTTCGGATTCCAGCACTCCGAGGCGAATTTCACCGCCCTGATGCCGGACGACTTCCGCGACCAGCGCGTTCTAAAGACGTTTGCGGAACTCTCGCCGACTTTCGGGCGCGTCTATACCGGCTTCGCCGATCAGTCGAAGGAGCAACTGGACCGCTTCGCGGACTACTACGACCTCACTTTTCGCAAGGCGGGGACGACGCTCTACGCCGTTCCATGTGCAATGCCGCTCGCGGAGGGCCTCGATGCCGACGAATACGCCGAGAAGGTGGCTAAGAACCTTGAATATCTTGTCAAGGTCCGCAACTGCCGCAAGATACGCTACTATTGCCTCACGAACGAGTTGATGAGCGGAGACGAATGGAGCTGGTTCGCAAAGGGCGAGGGGCGCAAGGAAGTGTTTATGAAATTCTACGCCGCGCTCTTCCATTCGTTCCGACGCCACGGACTCGACATCCGGCTTCTTGCTTCTGACGAGGCGGCAACAAAAAAGCCGGAAGTGGTCTATCCGTTCCTCGACTGGATAAAGGCCAACATGGACGACTACGTGGGTGCGTACTGCACCCACTGGTATGTCTATGGTCGCAATATGGAAGACCTCGGGCTTTGGGACGAATATAACTGCTATTTCTCAAATCTTGTGCAGAGGGCGCTCTCCTGCAAGGCGAAGCGCTACATCCTCGGCGAGTACGCATTTGCGGCATCCATCCAGACTAACCTCCACGTGATGGTGGACGACACCAGCCACCATCTGCGGTGCCCCGAGAAGAGACAGGAAACGGTGCTTTGCAAGTGCGAGATGGGTCTTGCGGCGATGAACCAGGGCGTGGCGGCGTGCGTGAACTGGAGCTTTGTCGATTATCCCGATCCATTCATCATCGAAGACGGCGACTCGCCGGAGGAACGCGCCCGATACGAGGCGGGGAAGTGCGGCTACCGAATGGACACGAAGTACAACAAGTGGGGCGTGTTCCGCTGGTCAACGACCGACCGCGACTATTCCGCATACGAGGAGCTCTACGCCACGGGCTGGCTCGTAAAGCTCTTCCGCAAGAACGCGACGGTGCTTTCTTGTTCGTTCTCCGACACGATGCTGCGCGGCGGCGCGGTGATGAATCCAGACCAGTCGGTTTCCATCGCGCTCATCAACCGTGGCCCTGCAAAGGCCGTTACAGTTGACTGCTCGTCGTGGAAGACGCGGGTGGATGGAACGCCAACCTTCCACCAACCATTGCGGCGATACGTGTACGAGGCGGCGAACGTGCCTTACAATGACTTCAACGACCTTCAGCCGATGTCGGGGACAGTCGTGGCGAAGGACGGCGTCATAACCGTCGAACTTCCTGCAAAGTCGATTACGTTCCTCACGACGGACTACGAAGAACGCGTGCCGAATGCGGTTGGTGGATTGCGCATCGCGGAGGGGCTGCTTTCATGGACGGCGGCAGACGACGCGGCACACCGCTACTACCGCTTGTTCAAGGACGGCAAGCAGATTGCGTCAACCGTGGCGACATCGCTGCCTGTGCCGGATGCGACGCCAGATGATGTGAAGCGTTATTCGGTCAGGAGCGTTGACAAGTGGAATAACGAAGGGAAATAGTCGCGATGCGCCTGACAGCCATATGCGTTGCCATCGTTGCAGGAACGGTATCCGCATTACACGGCGGTGTCGAGCTTGCCGTGCCTTTTGCGGATGGATGCGTTCTTCAGCGTGATGTGCCGGTGGCGGTCTGGGGGACGGCAGAAGCTGGCGAGCGCGTACAAGTGTCTTTCGGCAATCAGGTCGTTACTACGGTTGCCAGCCGGGACGGATGCTGGGCGGTGCATCTCGCTCCAATGCCTGCCTGCTCCGAAGGACGTGTCCTTTCCGCTAATGGCATCTGCGTAAACGATGTGCTTGTGGGCGAAGTGTGGCTGTGCGCCGGACAGTCCAACGCGGAGATGCCGATATCCGGGTCCAGCCCGCGCTTTCTGGACAAAACGGGCGCCCTCGTGGCCGCAATGACGCGAAAGCCGCTTGTCCGCTTTCTCTCTATGTATGGAGAGCCGTGGTGCGCGGAACCTCGAACAAGGCCGGTCAATCATGCCGAATGGCATCGCTTTGTGCCAGAGAATCTAGAACGCGATGGTTCTTTTTCGGCGTTGGGCGCGTATTTTGCGCTAGAGCTACATTCTGCCCTCGACGTGCCAGTAGGAATAATCGGCGCTTATCGCGGCACGACGCCGATAGAGGCGTGGATCCCTCCGACGGCTTATGAGAATCGCCCAGAACTGAAGGACTATCCGGCATATCCGCCCGTGCCTTCAGAGAGATGGAATCCCTCGATGACAAACGCCTTTGTGCGTTACGGTGGATATCAGCAGCCCTGCGTGATGTGGAATGCCATGATTGCGCCACTTGTGCCCTACACGCTGAAGGGCGTGGTCTGGTACCAGGGTTGCAGCAATCAATGGAATGCCGATAGGTATCTCGAATTGCAGCATGCCCTTTACGACTGTTGGGCGGCGGCGTTTGAACGTCAAGGGTTGCCGTTCCGTTTCGTTCAGGTGGATGCCTGGGAATGGAAAGGCGGATCGGCTGTTCCGATTCAGCTGTCGCAGGCGCGGTTTGCCAGCGAGGAGAAGAATGCGGCGATGGCTGTCATATCCGACATCGGCAACAGGTGGGACGCCCATCCGAATGGGAAGGCGATTGTGGCGAAACGGCTTGCCGCGCTTGTGCTGGCGCGAGACTACGGATTCTCCGGCCTTCATGCCGATTCGCCCATGCTGAAGGAGTGGCACATGGATGGACGGGAGACCGTGCTGACGTTTGAGAACGCGAGGTCGCTCTATCTCTACAATCCCGACAATTCGCTTGCGAGTCGGTTCGAGCTTGCTGGTTCCGACGGAAAGTGGATTCCCGCCGAGTTCACGAACGTCGAGACAAAAGGATTGTGTCGCGGTGCATTTACAGCTAATGAAATCCGGCTGTCTGCACCTGGCTTGACGATGCCGACCGCCGTGCGCTATCTTTGCAGCCCTCCGTTTGTCGGCAATGTCTTCAACGAGATGGGACTTCCGCTCGGCGTGTTCTCGACGCTGGCATTGGACAGAAAGGATGCGGTACGCAAATGACGATAGGCAACAAATACAAGTGGGTGATGCTTGCGCTACTTTCTTGCGCGTTTTTCTTCCATCAGGCGGATCGCGTTCTGTTCGGGTTGCTGACGATCCCAATTCAGGATGATCTGCATCTGACAGACCTGCAAATCGGGTTTGTGAACACTTCGCTTTTCTGTACGCTTGCTATTACGACGCCGCTTGCCGGATTTCTGGGCGACAGGTTCAGCCGCAAGTGGATTATCACGGCGTCTCTTTTGTTCTGGTCGCTCATGACGGCCTGTACTGGCTTTGTCGGTGGGATCTGCGGCCTGATATTCTTCCGTTCCATTGCGACGGGCGGCGGCGAGTCTTTCTATGCGCCAAGCGCATTCGCCCTTATTGCTTCTCATCACAAAGAGACGCGCTCTATCGCGCTTTCGATTCACCAGTCGGCGCTGTATATCGGCTTGATGTTCTCAGGTGCTCTTGTCGCATGGGCGCTCAAGCTCTTTGGCGGCTGGCGCATGGTGTTCTTTGCCTTTGGCGGGCTTGGATTTCTCTTGGGTGTGATTTTTATATGGGCGTTGAAGGATGGGAGACGGGGAACGGGGAACGGGGAACGGGAAACTGACATTCCATCACTCTCGCACACCTCTACTCCCACAATTTCACAATCCCTTCGCGCATATTTCTGCAATCCGTCGGCGCTGTTGGCTACATGCGGCTTCGTGGCAATCGTGTTTGCCAACAACGCCTACTTGAGCTGGGCGCCGAAATTCATGGCCCGCAGGTTCGATCTCTCAGTCGGAGCGGCTGGGAACGGCACGATGCTCTACCATCACATTGCCGCTTTTGCCGCAATTATGTTTGGAGCCTTCCTCACTGATGCATTCGTCAAGAGCCGTCCGAGGTTCCGGCTTGGGTTGCAGATGTGTGCCTTGGTCCTCGGTGCGCCGACGCTTGTTCTGATTGGGTTCTCGCCGAGTGTTACGTCCGCTTGGATTGCCGTCGCCGCATACGGCGTTTTCAGGGGTCTTTTCGAGGTGAACTCCCATGCCTCGCTGTTCGATGTCGTGCCGTCGCAGCATCGCTCCACTGCGGAGGGGATGATGACGATGATTGCGTTCTTCATAGGATCGCTTTCCCCGCTTATGATCGGCGCGCTCTCGGACAAATACGGGATTCGCGGATTTGAGATTGGCTTTTCCGTTCTCGGAGCGGGATATGTTCTCGGCGCGGTTGCGATTGCGATTTCATTTTTCAAGACATTCAGAAGGGACGCGGTGCGCGAATGACGGCGAATCTATTTTCGGATTCAGCTTGCACCGTCGCGGAAGGTCCGCGCTGGAACGGCGCGGAACGCACTCTGTATTGGGTCGATATCACGGAGGGAGCGGTGCTGCGCCAGGCGGAATCTGCTCCAACGGACGGCTATGAGCGTTTCTCGCCCGGACTCGGCAAGATTGGCGCAGTCGAGTTTGCAGCCGATGGACGGCTTCTCCTTTTTACGGAACGATGCGAGGTGTACGTCTCCGACTTCGGCGGCGATCCAAATCTCAAATGGGCGCTTCCAGGACATGGAGATACGCGGTTCAACGATGTGATCGATGTCGGCGGCGGTGTGTTCTTCTGTGGCGTCGCGCCAATCCGTCCGTCCGTGCGCGGCGAACTGTGGCGGTTCGACTCGCGGACGGGCGAGTTCGCTTGTGTCGAGTCTGCGACGAACGGGATGCCCAACGGCATGGGGCTTTCGCCTGACCGCAAGACGTTTTACTTTGTCGTCAGCGACGAAAAAGCGCTTTACGCATACGATTTTGACGACGAGACAAAGACCGTTTCAAACCGCCGCGCCATCTGCCGCGATTTCGCCGATTCTGGCGTTCCCGATGGGATGTGCGTGGATCACGACGACGGTTCGCTTTACATCGCTGTCTGGGATGGCCATCGGCTGGAGCATCGTTCGCCAGATGGGGCATTGCTGGATGTTGTCGATTTCCCGATGGCGAAGGTGACAAGCGCATGTGTAGTGGGTGGTCGCATCTATGTCACGACTGGGAACTTGCCAAAAAGCGGTTCTGAGTATGATGCGACTAAGGCCGGAGGAGTTTTTGTCTTGAGAAAGGAGTAATCATGGGACGCTTTGACGGAAAAGTTGTCCTCGTTACCGGAGGCGCGAGGAATACAGGACTGGAGATCGTCGATCTCTTTCTGTCTGAAGGGGCGAAAGTCTATTTTTGCACACAGGCGGCAGACTCGCTGAAAAGCGGAATCGCCGAACTGGAGCGGCGTGGGCGGACTGGATTTCGTGGCATCCAGTGCAGTGTTGCCGACCTGAAGGCGGTTGATGCAATGATGGACGTCATCGAAAAGGAATCGGGGCGGCTTGACGTCGTAGTCTCGAACGCGGCGAATTTCGGGCTTGGACAGGGGACATCGCTTGAGACGACAGAGGACCAGTTCAGGTCTGTCTTGGAGGTGAATGTCCTTGGCGGATTCCGCGTCGTGCAGACCGCGTGTAACCGCTTCTTCATGAAGCAGGAAAGGGATGCATACACCAACCAGCGCGGCGTCGTTGTGTTTGTCGGATCAAATTCATCCGAGCGTATCAGCCGCAACCGCATAACATACGTTTCGTCAAAGGGGGCGATGGATTCGATGGTCAAGTCGCTTGCCGTCGATCTCGGGCCGCATGGAATCCGCGTGAACATGGTTGCTCCGGGCTACATTTGGACTGACCGCTGGCAGTGGCTTTCGGACGAGATAAAGGCGGCGCGGCGGGCGAACGTTCCAACAGGCATGGAGGCCACTGGGCGCGATGTAGCCGAGGCGGTTGCATTTTTCGCATCTGATGGCGCACGTGCCTGTCAGGGTGCACGGCTTGTTATGGACGGAGGCACTACGGTTCAGTTGGTTCCGGCAAACTGCGAAGACGACACATCAAAGATGAAGGAGAAATAAAATGAAACTTGGACTTGCGATGCATCCAGAAAAATGGAGCGACCGTCATCTCGCGATGGCGCGTCAGCTCGGCTGCGAGACGGTCATAGCGTGGGTTCCCTTTGGCGCGGGCGACGGCGTGTGGCACGCCGAGGACTTCGAGCGCATCTATCGTCAGGCGAAGAAGCATGGTCTTGTGTTGGAGGGTATCGAGAACTTCCATCCGCAACACATCGACCATATCGTTCTAGACGAGCCAGGCAAAGATGAGCAGATGTCGAATCTCGTCAAGACGGTAACTAACGCGGGAGAGGTCGGCATAAAGTGCTTCGGCTACAACTTCAGCTGCTGCGGGGTTCAGGGGTACTACTCGGAGGTCAACAACGGCGATGGGCGCGGTGCGGCGGCGATCAAGAAGTTTGACGAAGACAAGGTGGACCATTCGCCGCTTCCATCTCGGCGGTTTTGGTTCAACACGGAAATTGAGCGGAGAAGCGCAGTCGATGTCCTGCCGCCAACTACGCCGGAGCAGCATTGGTCGCGGCTCAAGTTTTTCCTCGAAAACCTTTGCCCTGTTGCGGAGAAATATGGAATGAAGCTCTGCGCTCATCCCGACGATCCGCCAATTGAGTACCTGAAGGGGACGTTCCGCCCGTTGACTTCCGTTGAGGGAATGCGAAAGCTTCTCTCGCTCGTCGATTCTCAGGCGAACTGCCTTGAGTTCTGCCAAGGGACAATATCGACGATGCGCGGTATCGACATCTACGCCGCGATTGAGGAGTTTGCGTCTTCCGGTCGTATCGGCTATGTCCACTTCCGCAATACGTCTGGAACATTGCCACGCTACAGTGAGGTGTTCATTGACGATGGGTATGTCGATATGAAGCGGGCGATGGGCATCTACGAAAGATGCGGATTCGACGGTACCATCATCCCTGACCACACGCCTCGCCTCGATGCAGCAGACTTTTGGGAGACTGGCATGGCATTTGCGCTCGGCTATATGCGAGGTATAATGCCCTAATGCTTTTCATGCCATTAGCAGATTCATTCCCCATTGCGATTACAAAGATAGGACGGAAGCAAAATGCGCGGACGCAAAATGAGAAGGATATGCGGAACGATTCTCGTGGCGGCGATGTCTGTTGCATTAGCCGCGAATGGTGTGGATCTGCAACACGACGGCTGGATCGACTTCAACAAGAACGGCGTCAAGGACGTGTACGAGGATTCGTCGGCGAGTGTGGAGGCGCGGGTCGCCGACCTTCTTTCGCAGATGACGCTCGAAGAAAAGACGTGTCAGCTTGCGACGCTCTACGGCTCGGGACGGGTCTTGAAGGACGCGCAGCCGACTGACGGATGGAAGAACGAGGTCTGGAAGGACGGCATCGGGAACATTGACGAGGAGCTGAACGGCGTCGGGAAGATGTTCAAGGAGCATCCCGAGTACATGACGCCCTACTCGAACCACGTCGCCGCGATAAACGCCATTCAGCGCTGGTTCGTGGAAGAGACGCGGCTGGGGATTCCCGTCGATTTCTCGAACGAGGGCATCCACGGGCTCAACCACACGGGAGCCACGCCGCTTCCCGCGCCAATCGCGATCGGCTCGACGTGGAACCGCGCGCTCGTCCGGCGGGCGGGCGAGATTGTCGGCGAGGAGGCGCGGCTCATCGGCTACTCCAACGTCTACGCGCCGATTCTGGACGTCGCCCGTGACCAGAGATGGGGGCGGACGCTCGAATGCTACGGCGAAGATCCGTTCCTCGTTGCGGAACTTGGAAAGGAAATGGCGCTCGGCATCCAGTCGCAAGGAGTCGCCTCGACACTCAAGCACTACGCGGCATACGGCGTCCCCAAAGGCGGACGCGACGGTGACTGCCGCACTGACCCGCATATTACGCCGCGCGAGCTGCACGAGATTTTCCTTTCTCCGTTCAAGCGCGTTATCCGCGAAGCGAAGCCGATGGGCGTCATGTGCAGCTACAACGATTGGAACGGCGAGCCGGTCGCGGCGAGCAAGTGGTTCCTTACAGACCTCCTGCGCGGCGAATACGGCTTTGACGGCTATGTAGTGAGCGATTCCGAGGCGGTGGAGTTCGTCCACACGAAACACGCGGTGGCCGAGACGTACGAAGAGGCATGTGCGCAGGTCCTGGAGGCGGGGCTGAACGTCCGCACCCACTTCACGCCGCCGGAGGACTTCATTCTGCCGGTGCGCGCGGCGGTAAGGAGCGGGCGGCTCGCGATGTCCGTAATCGATAGGCGTGTCGCCGAGGTGCTTGCGGTCAAGTTCCGTCTTGGTCTTTTCGACAATCCGTATCTCGGGGACGCGGCGAATGCGGACGTCCATGCCGGTGCGGAGAAGCACCGTGACTTTGCGGACGCGATTCAGGCGGAGTCGTTCGTCCTCCTGAAGAACGACGGTGTCTTGCCGCTTGCGAGAGGAAAGCACCGCAAGATACTCGTTACGGGGCCTCTTGCGGACGAGACGAATTTCATGGTCAGCCGGTACGGGCCGAACGGGTTCGACCCCAAGCCGATCCGTAACGCAATCGCAGACTACCTTGGCACGGACGCCGAAGTCAGGTTTGTCAGGGGCTGCACGACAGCCGACGCCACATGGCCGGAAAGCGAAATCTACACGACGCCTCTTTCCAGGGACGAGGCGGACGGGATCGACGCGGCGGTAGCGGCGGCGAAGGAGTCCGACATTGTCATTGCCGTTGTCGGCGAGGATGCGTTTGCGACGGGCGAGAGCCGTTCGCGGACATCGCTCGACCTGCCGGGACGCCAGCGGCTTCTTGTGGAGCGGCTTTTCGAGACGGGGCGGCCTGTTGTCGTCGTCCTCGTGAACGGACAACCCCTGACGGTTGCGTGGATGGACTGTCGTGCGAACGCGATTTTGGAGACATGGTTTGCGGGGCCTTTCGGTGGCGTGGCGGTTGCAAAGGCGCTCTTTGGCGAGATCAACCCGTCCGGCAAGACGACCGTGACGTTCCCGAAGTCGATCGGGCAGGTCGAATATAACTTTCCGTTCAAGAAGGGGTCGCACGGGGGGCAGCCGAAGTTCGGCCCCAACGGCTTCGGCTACACGCGCGTGACGGGGGCGCTGTATCCGTTCGGGCACGGACTTTCCTATACGACTTTTGGCTATGCGAATCTTGCCGTGTCGCCGATGGAGGGTGGCACTGATACTCTCTGGGAGGTGTCCTGCGACGTCACAAACACTGGTAAAGTGTTCGGTTCCGAAGTTGTGCAGCTCTACGTCAGGGACTTGTATTCGAGCGTCGTGACTTATGACTCCGTGTTGCGCGGATTTGAAAAGGTGCATCTCAATCCTGGCGAGACCAGGTACGTGACGTTCGCGCTGCGACCGGAAGATCTGATGATCCTCGACCGCAACATGCGCTGGGCGGTCGAGCCGGGCGAGTTCGAGATCATGGTCGGCGCGTCAAGCGAGGATATCAAGCTCAATCAACCTGTTGTGGTCTCAGTTGGCCGAAAGGAGAAAAGGTAAGATGAATATGCGCGAGTTGAGCGTGGTAGTCCTGCTTCTGTCCGTTGCGGTAGACATGCGGGCTGAGGAGGCGGTTGCAATCTGGCATACTGGTGACACCGCCGTTACCAATCGTGTCCAGATGACGGATGGGCGAGTCGTGTTTGCGCCAGAGGATGCGCAGTCCGTCGAATGGCTGGAGGTGATACCGGATCGTGCTCGGGCGCACAAGGGTGAAGACGGCTTTTTCGTTCTACCGAGAGGCGAAATGGGAACGTATCGGTGCGAAAGCGGGGAGCTGCTTGCGTCGAACGGCGGCATTGTCACACTGACAGATCCGCCAATGCCGATATATGGAATGAAGACGCCTCGCGGTACTTTTCTGGCGCAGGCGTTCGGGTGGGAGCTCTGGCACGGCATCGAGGTGCGGGCAATTGGAGGAGAATACACGGTGGCGAACGTGTTCGACTTTCGTGTCGAAAAACCTGATTGCCCGTTTGGAGTGTATCTAACGGCCTTGTCGCCCGACGCCGGATACCCGCAGATGGCAAAGCTCTATCGTGACCGGCAGTTTGCAAAAGGCGCCGTGCGGACAATCCGGGAGCGTCTTGCATCGCAGCCGGTTCTCGCTGAGGCGGTCACATCAATCACAGTACGCATCAGGCAGGGGTGGAAGCCGGCGCCGTCTACTGTTCTGGAGCAGAACGTCTTCAACGAGCCGGAAGTCACAGTCGCTGTGACGTTTGACCGGGCGCGCGAACTCGTGCGCGCACTTCATGCTGCGGGGATGCGTCGCGGCGAGTTCTGTCTTGTCGGCTGGAACAAAGGCGGACATGACGGGGCGTATCCGCAAGTCTGGCCTGTCGAGCCGAAGCTTGGCGGCATTGACGGCCTGCGTGCTTTTATTGCAGAATCAAGGTCCCTCGGCTTCAATGTCACGCTCCACAACAACTTTCAGGACTGCTATACGGTCGCAGATTGCTTTGACGAGGCCGATATGGCGCGAGATCGCTTTGGAGAAGTCCAGTCAAATGAGGGCAGCCGTTGGGTGTGGTCTGGCGGGAAAAGCTACCTTGGCTGTCCGCAGCGGATGTGGGAGCGTTTTGTCGTCAAGCAGATGAACGAAATCGCTGCTCTTGGTTGTCGAGGCCTGCACTACTGCGACGTTCTTTCAAACTACCGGCACGATCCTTGCTTTGATCCGCGCCACCCCCTGACGCGCAAGCAGGCGATTCGCTATTATGACAAGATGCTTGCGGAGATGCGTCGGACGGTGGGCGGTAGCTATTCTGAGGGTCCGCACGACTTTGTCGCCGGGACGTTGGACGCGTGCCTGAAGGTGGCCGGGAATCCGGTGACTGTCCCGAAGGCTGACAGCCTTGTGGATCGCCATGTCCCATTCTGGCAGCTCGTTTATCACGGCAGCATACTCTCCACGCCGTTCGGCGAGTCTATGGAGTACCCGGCCTCGGCGGACTCCGGTGCGCGTCTGCGGATGGTGGAGTTTGGAGGACGGCCGACGCTCTACATCCATAGGGCCTTCTTTGGGCGGACGGATCTTGGACATGGGATGCTGACGTTGACCGATGACGCTGATTTCGCTGAAACAGTCCGGGCCATAGTCAATGTGTCCGCAGAGTATGAGACGCGCTCCGCGCTCCAGTTTGAACTGATGGTGGACCATTGCCTGCTTGCGCCAGGCGTTGCACTGACCGCCTATGGCAACGGCGTGCGGACCGTAGTCAACTACACGGACGAGCCGTTCCCGTTTGAGGACGAGATGGTCCCAGCGCATGATTGGCGACTGTTCGATAGTCGCGAAGGGGCAGGTCATTGATCAAGCATTGCCAAGAACGGTAGGCCGAGGAAGGGAGGCATGAGGTTTTCTGTCGGATATCAGGAGAATGACCGCTGGATCGACGCGATTGCCGCCAATCGCACGTCGGTCTACGAGTGCTATTTCTCTTTCGGCACCATGCCGAGCGGACGGCACGGCGTGTGCGACCCGATGCGCCAGCTGGACGACCTCGGGAGGCTGGCCGACTGCGGAATCGACCTGAACATCCTCTTCAACGCAAACTGCTACGGGGCGCGGGCCGAGTCGAAGGCCCTCTTCGGGGAGATCGGCGAAGCCATCGAGCGCTTCTCCGACGGCGGTGCGCTCAAGTCCGTCACGACCACCTCGCCGCTCGTCGCAAGGTTCGTGAAGGAGAACTTCCCGGAACTCAAGACTCGAGCTTCCGTCAACATGGAAATCGGCACGGTGGAGGGGATGGAGTATCTCGCCGACCGCTTCGACGGGTACTACGTCAGGCGCGAGGTGAACCGCGACCTGGTGGCCTTCGCGGAGCTGAAGAAGTGGGCGGACGCAAGCGGCAAGGAGCTTTTCATGCTGGCGAACTCCGGCTGCCTCAACAACTGCTCGTCGCACGTCTTCCACGACAACCTCGTCGCCCACGAGGCGGAGATGGCGAGGGAGGACAACGGCTATGCCTACCGGGGCACCTGCTGGGAGTACCTGAAGCGCGAGACCGATAAGGCGAAGATATTGTCCCGATGGAACTGGGTCGCCCCGGAGGACATCCACCTGTACGAGGGGCTCGTCTCGGCGGCGAAGCTCGCGACCCGCGTCAACGTGAACCCCGTCCGCGTCCTGGAAAGCTACGTGTCCGGATCGCACGCGGGGAACATTCTCGACCTGATGGAGCCGAACCACTCGGGCGTCCTGAAGGACAAGTTCAATTTGATGGAGGACGAAATATGCTCACGAGCGCAATGATCAAGGAGGCCGCCCGCAAGGCTGGCGCCGACATGTGCGGGATCGGTCCGATCTCGCGCATGGAGGGGGCTCCGGACGAGATGAACCCCAAGTTCCTGTTCCCGGAGGCGAAGTCGATCGTCGGCTTCGTGTTCCGCATTCCGCGCGGCGTGCAGCGCGGCATCGAGGAGGGCACGCAGTTCTACCAGTATCCGTCGATGGCGTACGGCGGGATCAACGAGATACTCGCGCCCGCCTGCCTCTACCACGTCGGGAAGGTCATCGAGGACGCCGGCTACGAGGCGTTCGGCTACCGCAACACCGGCGCGCGCGGCTGCTTGAGCGACATGGACGGCTCGGTCGGGGCGACGCTTTCGCCGGAGGAGCAGATCGAGGTCAACAACAACGCCAAGGACGCGACGGCCCACCACCGTTCGGTGGAGTTCACGCGCGCGACGCGTCCAGGCGAGAACGTCCCGCCGGACCTCCAGTTCCAGTTCCGCCTCTGCGCCGTGGCGTGCGGCCTTGGCGAGATCGGCTGGTCCAAGATGCTCCTCACGCCGCAGTTCGGTCCGCTGCAGCGCGTCGCGTTCATCTTCACGGACGCCGAGCTCGAGTACGACGAGATGTATTCCGGCAAGCCCCTCTGCCGCAAGTGCGGCGCGTGCGTGCGCGAATGCCCGGGGCACTGCATCCCGCCGATGAACTCAGGGCACGACATCGTGGTGGACATCGACGGCAAGAAGTGCGTCTGGGGCGACATCGACATGTGGAAGTGCTACGCCTTCTACACGCACGCGGGGCGCTACTACAATCCGTTCGTCCCGAAGGAGGTCTTCGACGCTAACGAAAACGGCAATCTCGACCTTCTCGAGGGCAGGTGCGGGGCGAGCGAAAAGGAGATCATGAAGGTATATGGCGCCCTTGCAAAGTACTTCCCGAGCTGGGTCGGCTACAACATGGCGAAGTGCGGCGGGTGCATCCGCGCGTGCGTGTCGATGCTGGAGAAGCCGGGAGGGTGCATGCACGGAAGGTTCAAGAACCCGCTGAGGACGCGCAGGCAACCGTGGAAGATGGAGAGGTGAACTTATGCTTACAAGAGAGACGATAGAGGCGGAGGCGAGGCGGCTGGGCGCGACGAAGTTCGGCGTCGGCGACCTCAGGCTGTTCGAGGGCGAGGACCCTCGCCGCGACCCGAAGATGATATGCCCGAAGGCCACGTGCATCGTCGGCTTCGGCATGCCGGTTCCAAGGGGGCTCTACAAGACGATGGCCGACGGCACGCAGTTCTACACCTACACGCAGCTCGGCGTGAAGGCGCTCGACGAGGAGTACTACGAGGTGTTCCTCTTCCGCATGGCGTCCGTCATCGAGGACGAGGGCTATGACGCCTGCCTCCAGCGGACGACTCCGAACCTCCGCGTGAAGGGCGACAAGGAGACGAATCCAGAGGTCGTCGACACGTACGAGCTGCAGTATGCCTCGCCCGTCGAGCCCGGCAAGCCGGCGCCGGACATAATGATCGACTTCGGCAAGGCCGCCCGCGCCTGCGGCATCGGCTGCGCCGGGAGGTACGGCAGGGTCGTGAACCGCGAATACGGGCCTTTCATGCGCTATGCCTTCATCGTCACGGACGCTCCGCTCGAGACGAACGCGCCGTACGACGAAAGCCTGTGCGAGGGATGCGACGCCTGCGTGTCGGCGTGTCCCGCGAAGTGCATCGACGCCGCCGGCGGACTCGACACCTGGAGCTGCAGCGTCTACTACCGCGGCGCGCTGGGGTCGAACCCGTTCATGACGGACGATTTCCTGAAGGACGACCCCGACCGCGCCAAGGTCCTCGCCGGGGAGAAGCGGTTCACCGCGGAAGAGGCCAGGGCCATGTATCCGAAGCTCAAGTTCCTGCCGCGGACGCAGTGGGGCTACGCGCCCTGCATCTGCGGCAAGAAGTGCGATGTTGCATGCTACCGTCACCTGACGGGGAAGGAGGTGTGAAGATGTCCCTCAAGGAAGAGCTTGTCGCCTTGGCCAAGGAGTGCGGGGCCGACATCGTAGGCGTCGCGCCTGCATCCAGGTTCGCCGGCGGGGACGCCGTCTTCAAGCTGCTCCCGCAGACGAAGAGCGTTGTCGGAATCGCCTTCCGGGTCCTGCGCGGCGCATATCGCGGAACGGAAGAGGGCACGACCTTCTACCAGTACACGACCATGGCCGTCGAGAACATGGAGGAGACCGTCATGCCGATCGCGCTCCTGCGGCTCTCGAACTTTCTCGAGGAGAAGGGCTTCACGGCAAGCCCGCAGCGCCGGAACCAGACGATCATGCAGGAGGAAGGCGGGACCAATCCCGAAGTCGCATATGACGCGATCGTGCGCGGGCGCAGGGCGGAGATGCGCATGAACTTCGAGGAGGCGGCGGTCAAGTGCGGGCTTGGGGAACTTGGCTTCCACGGCGCGCTCCTGACGGACGACTTCGGTCCGTTCGTGCGGTATGTGTTCATATTGACCGACGCCGACCTCGAGGGCGACCCCGTCGTCGCGCCGCACCTCTGCGACAGGTGCGGCGAGTGCGCAAGGGGGTGCCCGGGGCACGCGATAGACGCGGCGACCGGCAGGCGGGACGACTGGCGCTGCGCCGCGTACTACAACGGCGCGAACGGGCTCAAGAACCCGTTCATGCCGCCGGACGCGTTCAAGGACTTCCCCGACAGGCTGAAGATCATCGCCGGGGAGGCGGACGTCGACGAGGAGAAGGCCAAGAGGATAATCGACAACATCTGGTTCTACCCTCCGGCCCAGCATTCGTATCCGTGCTCGATTTGCGGACGAGCCTGCGACACCGCCTGCTACCGCCATCTCGAGGCGAAGGGCGTCCTGAAGCGCAGGTTTTCGCGTCCGTTCCGTTCGCGCGAGGAGTGGAAATTCAGCCTTTCCGACTTCGAGCAGGACGGAGCCGCCGAGACGCGCCGCAACGATCCGCTTCCGCTTGACTGCGCACGATAGGAGGGCCGCCCCATGCGAGTCGCCATCATGAACTGGACTGACTACGCGGTCGTCGCCGCGTTCTTCGTGGTTCTCGTCGCCATACCCGTCCTGGCGTCGCTCAAGACGCGCAAGGGCGGCGGTGCCGAGTATTTCCGCGGCGCTAACTCTATGCCGTGGTGGCTGATAGGCGTCTCGATGGTCGCGGCGACTACATCGACTAACTCCGCGAACCTTTTCACCGAGATCATCCGTCGGGACGGATTGAGCGGCAACTGGGTGTGGTGGGCGTTCCTCACGACGGGCATGCTGACTGTGTTCGTCTATTCGAGGCTGTGGATGCGTTCCGGCGCGACGACGGACATCGCCTTTTACGAACTTCGCTATTCAGGGCGGCCCGCAGCGTTCCTGCGCGGCTTCCGCGCGCTCTATCTCGGAGTCATATACAACCTCGTAGTGATGGCGACGGTGCTTCTCGGCGCAATCAAGATAGGGTGCGTGATGTTCGGCGTCTCCGCGTGGACGGTCCTCGCAGTGACAGCCGTCGCGTCGCTCGTCTATTCCTGCCTGAGCGGGATACGCGGCACGATCTACACCGACTTCTACCTGTTCGCCGTCGTCATGGTCGGCGCGTTCGCCGTCATGTTCTACGCCGTCAACCACCCCGCCGTCGGCGGCTGGTCGGCGATGATGGCGAATCCGGCCGTTGTCTCCAGGACTTCGTTCCTGCCCGACTTTTCGAAGACCGATGCGTTGATCGCGGTGTTCGTGATTCCTGTAGCGGTGCAGTGGTGGAATGTGTGGTACTCCGGTTCGGAGCCTGGCGGCGGCGGATACATCGTCCAGCGGATGCTGACCGCGAAGACTCCGAACCACGCCCTTGGCGGCACTCTCTTCTTCAACGTCCTCAACTATGCGCTCCGTCCGTGGCCGTGGTACATCGCGGCGTTTGCGTCCATCTTGATCTTCCCCGACCTCGACTCCATCCGCGCGGCGTTCCCCGGGGTAGATCCCGCTCTCGTCGGCGACGACATGGCGTATCCTGCGCTCGTAAAGGTCGTGCCTAACGGATGGATCGGCGTGGTCGCGGCATCGCTGATGGGCGCGCTCTTTTCCACGATCGCGGCGCAGCTTTCGATGGGCGCGAACTACGTGACCAACGACATCTGGAAGCGTTTCGTGCGGAAGGACGCCGGGGACGGCGAGCTGATCCTCGTTGCCCGCGTCGCGTCGGTGGTGCTGATGGTCCTCGGGTGCGTCCTCGCGCCGCTTCTCGAAAGCGCGAAGGCGGGCTTCGACATGATGGTGCAGGTTGGCGCGGGTACTGGGCTGGTGTTTCTTCTAAGGTGGTTCTGGATGCGCATAAATGCGTGGACGGAGATAGTCGCAATGTCCGTCTCGTTCCTTTGCGCCGTGTTCTTCCAGGTCGTGTGGCCGCACATTTCCGGGACGCCGCTTCTCTTCTGGCAGAAGCTGCTGTGGACAATAGCGGCTACGTCCGTCGCATGGATTGTAGCCACGTTTGCGACTCCGCCGGAAAGCCCGGATACAATCGGCCACTTCCGCTCGCTCGTCCGCGCGGAGGGGCGCGACGTCGGGAAGGGCGTCTTGCTGACGTTCGTCTTCGCCGTCGCAATCTTCGCGTTCATGGCTCTCGTTTCGCGTGTTGTCTGCATGTAGCGATAAACAAAAGGATAACATTAGATGAAAAATACACATCTAACAGCGCCAGGCATTATGGTTGCGCTCTGCGCACTTGCGATCACTACAGCCGATGGTGCGGCGGAGAAGCGCGGCGGAAACAATAGAAGCAGCGAGACGGATCAGCGTGAGGAGTGGGCCCGTGAAGTGAAGAAACTTGAGTCAGAGCCAGTTGCCGACGGCTTCGTTAAGTGGACTGGACTTGAAACCGTTAGGGGGAAAGGATATCTCCGACGTCTCGCTCCGAGCGATCTTCGCGGAAGGTTCGCAATTATCGTCGATATTGACGACACCAAGGCCGTGGCGCAGATCAGGGCTACACTCCCGATCAGACGCCTTGAATTCATTCCCGGTTCTCACTTTGACTGGAACTTCAGGACGATCGATCGTGATGTGCTGGTCATCTACAATTTGCACAACTTGAGCGAAGCGGTTCTGCTGGAGAAAGTCGCCAAGGACGCAGTCTTAAAGAAACTCATCGGTTTTAACTACTTCAGCAATGTGACCTTTGATGGCGCGCCAAATTCTCCAGCCGAGCGTCCCTACATTTACGTGATGGGGCCAGATGGCAAGGAGCCACTTTACAAGGGCAAGATGGACAAGGCCAAGACTGCAAAAGCCGTCCGCGATGCGATTGAAAAGGCGAAGGAGTCGCTTCCGCCGTGGCGTCCATGGTACGGGTATGTAGACAAAGTCAAATATACCAAGGGCTTTGATGCGGCGATAGATGGCGGAAAGTCACTTGATCCGGTAATCATGTCACTTAAAAAAGGTATATCGTCAAAGAAGCAAGAGATATCGGTTGAGTCGCAGCGTCTTTATGACGCGCTTGGGCGGGCCAAGGGAGATTTGCTATATCGGCTTCTGAACGAACGGGTGGAGGCACCATTCGCGGCAATGTACGATATCGAAGAAATCGAGAAACGCTTTCCCGCTATGAAAGACAAAATTTCCTTTATCAGTGAGACGATTGCGAAGGCTCATCCAAATGCCAAATCGGTCTATAAACACTATGCTCTTTACCGTAAATGTGCAGATCCGGCGTTTCATCCGAAAAACAAGGGCGAGGCGAAGAAATTGGCTGCGGAACTTTCCAAGTCCAAGTCCATTTTGATGAAACTAACTGAGGACAAGGACATTGCAATTCAAAATATGGCGTTGACGTTGCCGCAGCATATTGACGACCTGATTGTGGAATTGCCGGGCAAGGTGATGCAGAAGTAGAAAGAAGAAATCCGAAATCCTTCTGGCACTTTGGCAGCGGCACAGTAAAATCGCGGCAAATCCGCCGTGTCCGGTGGAAGTTGATTCGCGTGTGCATTTCGCGGCGTCGTTCGTGTCGGGAACACCCGTCTGGCCAAGGGGCGAGGAAAGGCCATGAACGGCTTCTTCCGCTTCCGGTGCCGGTTTGATTCGCGTGGACAGATATCCGCAGTTTTCCGCGCGACGGCGGGATAGGGCGCTGAGTCTATGGGCAAGCAGCGCCTCCTGGGCAGGAAGGCAATCCCAATGGCCGCCCGCGCCGTTTCATTCTACTGCAGCCCCGATGCCGCAGTAATGTTTGGGACAAATTCCAAGTCGCCAACAGATCAGTCACGTTGACACAACGGCGGCACTTTTTGGTATAATTTGAATACCAACCTACAAAAGTCAGAATTTGAGGGCTGAAAATTAAATGCTGATGACTACATTAGAATGCATTGCCAAG
>JAEEGL014270339.1_pt1 | contig 28260 bp, 29 predicted proteins | sample 9134231 | NCBI WGS metagenome assembly JAEEGL01 (sample SAMN16246548, study PRJNA631951) | gut metagenome | biome: gut microbiome; feature: rumen; material: fiber-attached | host: Bos | place: Iran: Karaj | collected 2018-10
AACTTGTCATAGTCCATCTCCACATTGTCCTTCTGACTATCCACCAGCACCAGCTTGCAGCCCACGTGTTGCGTTACCGATGCCGTAGCCGTGTAAGTATATGCAGGCACTATCACCTCATCATCAGGCTGAATATCCAGCAGGTGCAGCACCATCTCCAGTGCAGCCGTTGCAGAGTTCAGACACACCGTCTTATCCGTATGCACATACTCCGAAATCTGCTGCTCTAGTTTCTTTGTACGAGGACCCGTAGTAATCCAACCCGAGAGAATCGCCTCACGAACCTCTTTAGCCTCTGCCTCCGTCATATCCGGCGGAGAGAAAGGAATATTCCTTAATTTCATGTTCATAATTCTATAATCGTTAATTTGTCATATTATCTTTAAAGTCAACACCAACGCTCCAATCTATTCCCTCAATCAGTCAAAGCCACCACCATATCCTTTATCGACGGATTCTCTGCGGGAACGAACTTTACCTCCTCATATTCTGGAATGACCTCTGGGATGTTGACGATAGTAAGTTTACCGTATTTCTTTAACGTCTTGCAGGAGAGGGACCAATTGACTTCTACCTCTTTCACGTCATGGGGTACACGGACAAAAAAGGGGGTAGAACGACGACCTAAGCCTAATGTGAGGTCACCCGCATTGAATTGTACCTGATGTTCATCCTCATAAACCCAAGTATTGGACTTGGGATTATGTATCTTTGGGAAGTATGTCCTTTCCTCATTGTCCATTTTCAATTCCACAAAGTCGGGAAAATCAAAGATGACAGTACAACTGTCAAGTGATGCCTCACCACAGTTCCAAACTCCGAACCTTATAGGACAAAAACTGTCGTTTCTGTGTCCAATAATCGGTTTGAAGCTTGTTGCTTGCACCATATTTGCTCTTTGCTCCATCATTTTCGTCATCCAATCTACAGTTGAGCCGCCGACAACAAGCCGTGCAAGATTCTCTGCTTCCTTCTTTTTTTCATGTGGAACATCCATCTTTTTGGTATAGTGAACCTCTTTGAACTTCGGATTGATTATAATCCTCTCCTTATCATTATCAAACAATACAACTCCATCAGCCTGTGGTATCTGCAAACGGGACAACACCTGTTTCAGCATTCTTTGTATCTTTTCATCCCGGTAGTCTGCCTTAAAAGCCTCCATTGTGACCATAGCCACAGGATGTTTCTTAGGGAGCAGTTCTTCAAAGGTTCGAGCGAGTTGCGCAGCCTCTGGTCGCATCTCTCCAACTGTCAGACCTCCAAAAAGATACTGTACATGTTCCTTCTGCATCCATCCCCATTTCTGGTCAATATCCGGCATTGTCTCTGCCATCATATCATGACAATCTTCATATACCTCGCCATAAATCTTGTCGATATTGATAGAGTTGTACAACTTTTCTGAAAGCCAGAATGCCAGTTTATTGAACCCTATTCGTCTCAACCAATTGGTTCCAAAAGCAAAGAAGTTCTGAAGAGTTTTATTCATTTTTTCCTAATCCATTACAGATATCCATTCCACTTTCTCCATCCCCAATGCCATGTTTTCCAGATTGGCATCCAGAGCACTTCGCTGGGATAGTTCTTTAAAAAACGGATATTGCGTTTAGCATTGTTCAGGCCACGCTTCCATCTATGTGTATCAGGCACATACTTATTCCGGTCATCATATTTGCCGAAGTTTCCTCCCCTCATGATTTCCTCCAAAAGGAACTGCCCTTCTGACACATTTGGCTGACAAAGCAATAGCGACTTGTCAATTGCAAACACCCTCTGCATGATGAACATGAGTGCTGCTGTAAATTTTGACAGTCCGAAGTCTTGCAATATAGCTATAGCCTTATTCCTTTCCTCCATTGAGGAATACGACAATATATAGTAATAGTCTGTCAGTTGCCGCAAGCCAATACCCTCAAAGAAAACGTGCCTGTATATGTGAATCAGCGAGAATATCAAATTAAAGGCTATCGTAGGATATCCAAAAGCCATCTTTTCATCAAAATGACTCATCTGAACATCTTTACTCTCTCCAATCCATCTTTGTACCTTTCTGTTCGTAAAAGGGCTGAACATCCATGTCGGTCTGAAGTGTACCTCTACTTCCGTATCGTTAAAGAACGCAGCATGACAATTGACATAATCAACGTATGTGGCTTCTATTCCGTCTTGTCGCATCCTACTCACAATATCATCGCGTTTGCCATCTACCCAAATGTCTATATCTCCAGGCTGGCGACTCTCAGGTATTGGATAGAGTCTTGCAACACCTTGACCTTTGATAACACAACTTTTATATCCTCTCTTCTTAAACCAGGCAGACAGTTCTGCACATTGCTTGTCAACGAGCCTATTCTGTTGCTTTATCTGTTCACTCAGTCCAATCCAATCATATAATAGTGGTAATGGTGGCTTTTGTCCTCGTTGGCTCAGTTCATCTAATGATTCGAAGATAACTCCAACCAAACTCTGCTTGCAGGCCATGTCATACATGACAGCCCATTCGTTCTCGGACAATTCCAAATCTGGAATAGCCTTCTTACCTACAGCAAACTGCAGGAGTTGGAAAAATTTATCTTCTTCCTCTATCATTTCTAGATTGGATAAGGGAATATTTCTAAGACTTGCATTCAAAACGAAATCTCAATACTAGGAGTTATACAACTCCAATAATTTGTTTGCACAATAATTGAATGCACCTTCAGGATTCCTACTTGAGTACTTTTCAATATCACTTTTCTTTCCTGTTCCTTCTTCAGCAAAAGCTGAAGCCACAGCTTTTTTCAGTGTTTCCCCATCATGGCAAACTGCGTATGCAAAATCCTTGAAAAATAAATCTTTCTCTTCCTTAAACCCCCACAAAATCAGTTTGCCTGAAATTTGGAGAGCTTTAGACAGTAGTGAAGAGTTATGTCCAATATAGGTATCTACATATGGCATATCTTTCCCCGTAAGATATATGACGTTTTCTTCGCCCAGGGTATCCACATAAATCTGCTTATTGCTTCTTGGATGCAACTTAATATACATCTTTACACCTGCAGGAATGGCATCCTTCAGGCACTTTAGATATTCATCAAAAACAGGCCTTTGCACCTTTCCGTCTTCTACATGAACACTCGGTATATAGCAAATAGCCTTTTCAATTGGCTTCTCAACAAGGTCATCGAGGTCGTGATTGCCCATGATAAATATTTTCCCCTTATCATAACCATAGTTGTCATGATAGTAATCTACCCAATGAGAGCCTATCACAAATGCGCATTCTCCTCTAAGTGGTGGATTGAAGTAGTTTTGGACAGTTGTAGTAACATTCTCTTTTTCCTTGATGATTTTAGCGACCAATCCAACAAACGATTTTCCTTCTTTTTCACAAAGTACTCTCATAATATTAAAATAACTGAAAGTTTTTGATGCCATTTTGAGTGCGGCATAAATCTCTCCTATTCTAACATTATTAAGTGTCGCCCCATCATACAGCAAGGAATGCTGCATCATTACCACCTTGGCTCCTATTTGCTGTGAGAAATAGATGGCACCAAGGTCAGGGGTGGTGTTCTGTGCGAACACCACCACTTCCGGCCTGATTTTGTTGATATAGGCTTCAACTTCGCCTATTTTGGTAGTAACAAGGTAATCATTAAATGACTGCGAGTCTTTAGAGGGGTCAAATGTCTTTCCTGAAGTTTCAAAAACGAGACCGTAGGTCTCAACTTCAGCAGACTCTTTCATATGAGCTGAGACAAAATTACCAACTCGAAGAAGCTGGCTCCAAGTGGTATCAAAAAACAGATACTTCATGGAAAAGTTATTTAATGTTTCTTACTTTTTTTGCCCAATCAATCATCTTTTGCATACCCTCTTCAAAAGTAATGGTGGTGGTCCAATCCAAGTCTCTCTTGAGTTTCGCATTGTCTCCATAAATCCCCATCTGGTCGCCCGGGGTCTCACCAATATATTCGTGAGTAACAGGGAAAGGAAGATGCTTTTCAATGTAATCTATAACTTCCCTTACATAGACTTTTCTGGTATTGCAGACATTATACATTTCGTATAAATCACCTTTCTCTCGATCAATACATTTGATAACAGCATCAACAACGTCATCAACATAAATTTGGTCACGATAGCGATCCAAAGAACCCATCACTTTAATATGATGGTCATTCAATGCGAGTGCCAAGAAAATACTAGCCATACCCTGACGCAGGTTATCCAAATTCTGTCCGGCGCCAAACACATTAAAGAACCTTAATGCTGTACACTTGATACCAAACTGATTACTATAGATTCGCATATAGTTCTCACTGGCCATTTTTCCTACACCATAGAATGACTTTGGAACTGACATAGCTGTTTCTTTCACAGGCAATTCTTCTTCAGGAATATCACCGTAAGCAGCCATAGAGCTGGCAAATACAAAACTCTTAATAGAGTGTTTCACTGCATAATCTAACAGCAACAAAGTGGATGTCACATTGGAATTGAGGTCATACATAGGGTCATCAAATGAGATGGCACCAGAGCTCTGACCTGCGATGTGAACAATGGCATCAAAATCATACTGGTCCAATTGTTTAATGACATTTAAGTCGTAATCATTGCCTTCAATGAAAACACATCCCTCAGGTATAACTTCTTTCTTACCTGTACGAAGATTGTCGATGGTTACTACTTGATTACCACTCTCTAAAAGTTTTTTTGCAATGAAGGAGCCAATAAAACCAGCTGCTCCTGTAACTAAATACGTCTTCATATTATTTAAATTTTAAAATTAATTATCTTTTTACTCTACCACTCGAATCACCACCCATCAGATTCTCCACCTCTTGGATGGTAACCCAGTTATAATCACCTTTCAAAGTATGCTTTAAGCAACTAGCAGCCGTAGCAAACTCCAATGCCTTACGGTCATCTTTATAATGCAGCAGTCCAAAGATGAGACCACCCATAAAAGAGTCACCACCACCTACTCTATCTACAATATCCGTAATATCATAGCGACGGGACTCTATCAGTTCCTTGCCATTGTAAAGGACACCTCCCCAAGTATTGTGGTTGGCATTGATAGCTCCACGGAGTGTGACCACCATCTTCTTGCAACGAGGGAAGCATTCCATCATCTGCTGGCAAACACTCATGAAACTGCTCTGATCTACATTGCCATTGGTTTTTGCTGCATCAAAATCCTTAGGTTTGATTCCAAAGACCTTTTCACAGTCTTCTTCATTGCCCAGAATAATATCTGAACCAGCCACCATTTCTGGCATCACCTCAGCAGCCGTTTTTCCATACTTCCAGAGATTACCTCGGTAGTTAATGTCACAACTCACTGTTACTCCCAGTTCATTGGCAGTATTGATGGCTTTCAAGCATTCTGCAGCAGCATTGGCAGAAAGTGCTGGCGTGATACCCGTCCAGTGGAGCCAGGTGGCATCCTTCAGAATCTCTTTCCAATCAATAGAGCCAGGAATAACTGTTGCGATGGAACTATCCTCACGGTCGTAATACACCTTTGAGGGGCGTGCATTACTTCCCGTTTCCAAATAGAGGATACCCATTCGTTTACCGGTTCTTTGAATATGGTCAACACCAACCTTATGCCCACGTAAATCCATAATGCAACGTTCCGCAATAGGGTTGTCAGGCAAACAGGTAATGTAATCCGTTTCCAAACCATAGTTGGCCAGTGATACAGCCACATTGGCCTCTGCACCGGCATAACTCACGTCAAACCTATTCGCCTGAATAAGCTTGAGGTAGTCGGGCGCGCCCAAGCGCACCATTATCTCACCAAAGGTTACTACTTTTGCCATCTTACTTGTTTCCGTAAAGGTTCTTATACATGATTTCTGCAATCACAAAGTCATCTGGCCAGTCAATATCGAATGAATGAAGTTCATCCATCACATGAAGCAGAATCTTCTTTCCTAAACGGTTCTTCTGCTCCACATAGACATCACGCTTAGCAAGGAACATGGTGTGATTAACAGGATATAAAGCCTCTAAATCTTGAGTTCGCGGCCAAGGAATATTTGTGGTGTTATTTACCAGCTTCCCATCTTTGTTCAGAAGGAAATTCTTCAATTCGGTAACTCCAACCAACGAATCATAGCCGTTCTTCAAATTATCCAAATATAATTGAATTCCTGCATCATACTGGTCTGCCCCAGCGAGAGGAGTTGTCACATGCCCCCATAGGATATGCTCTGCATCTGTGATAGTAGGAACATAGCAAATCAAATCTTGAAGATTGGTGCTACTAAGACACAACTCTTCAGGACGTGGAATAATCTTCACTCTTCTGTCTTTGGCAGCATACTTCTCTGCTATCTCCATGCATGTCTCATCATTGGTAGAAAGAATAATTTCATCCAGCAACTTGGTTTCTACCAACTGCTTGATCTTATTCTCCATCAAACCACCTTCAATACCTGCAAATGGCTTGGTATTTTTATTTTTTACTCGTTCACTTCCTTTCCTCGTTGGAAGGAAAAATGCAACTTTATCTGCCATACTTTATATGAATTGATATATAGATTCAACTTCGAGTTCAGGATAAAGGGAATTAGTTAAAGACTTCATCTTTCCACCTGTACACTTCTCATAATCCCTGAATAGAGTTTTGGTTTCATTGGTCAGTGTAACTTCTTTTTCAGAAAGAATACTGCCGGGATAGCCATCATAACCTACCACATAAATATTGCCCTTGCCCACATTTAATGCTGTCTGAATAGCAAGAGCCGTGCAGGAATCCTCAAATCCTTGTGTGAAATCAAGAGATGGAATCTCATAGGTTGTTTTTTCCGCATAATCAGGAACGTCTGTTCCAAGTTTACGAGGATAGGGAGGCAGAATGCAAACACCCTTGAATTTGTCAGCACTGACATTATTTTTCAGGCGTTTTGCCTCTCGTCCAACCAAGCAGTAATACTGTGGAACGTCAATGTCAACGAAAAGTCCAGCATGTCTTGCGGTTGCAAAGACAAGTGCTACAGATGTGGTTTGGTTAATATAAGCTTTAATACTATCCAGATGCTCTACTGGAGAATTACCGCCTCCAATGATTATCACATTATCGAACTTTTCAGTCTCAAGGATAGGATATTTTGCGTTATCCTTTACATGATCTTTACGATTCTGCAACCCCCTAACAATACTGTCAAATGAGTATGCTCTATTTGTTACAAGCTCCATTACCTCCTTTTGAGGAATGGAGTTAGCTCCAGAAATCATGTATGGCAATTGTGTACCCCAGCGGTATTTCTCATAAAGTGGCGTAAATGCCGTAATCACATCGCCCAACACATTGAAATCCACTTCAAGACCCTGTTGTGCATTCAAATAAGTAAGCAACAATTCAGTATTCAGATTACCAGCACCACGCCCCATACCCAAAACGGTACAATCTACATAATCAAGCCCAAGGTCAATGGCAGTCAACGTATTGATAAGACCTAACTGAAGGTTGTTATGTCCATGGAATCCAACTGGAACTGTAGTGTTGGCTCTCACCTCTTTTACAATAGTAGTCAGTTCCTCTGGTGTCATACCGCCAAAACTATCCACCATACAGAAAAGGTCTGCCACACCATTAATCTGGTTCAACTTCTTCAGGAAATCAGGATAATCCGTCAGCCAACGACTCATATACATGCAATTGAATCCAAGTTCAAAGCCCATTGCTTTGATGGCTTTGGCAAGCATTACTGCCCTATCAAAATTCTTGGGATCAATCGCAACACGAATCATATCCACAATACCCACCAGAGGCTTGATAAGCACTTCCAAGTCTTCAGGCTTTGTGCTCTTTTCATTGAGCATCACATCAAGCTTCTTTGTGCATTTAGCACGAATATGTTTAAGTACGCTCACTGGGCAATAACCGTATTTACCCATATACTCTTTCGATGGGTTGTTACGATAGCCAAGCTCCAGATAATCAATCGGGAGGGCGTTCATTGCTTTGATATACGCATCAACGGTCTCGTTGTCAAAGTCCCAATCCGTGTAGTAACCACCATCACGTAAAGTTGCATCAAAAATCTTAAATGATTTCATTTGTACTGAATATTAAATTTTATACTGTATCTATGCAAATATTATATAATTCCTCTCGAATAATCATCAAATCCCGCCTAGCATCGTGGATATTTTATTAATAACTAATTACCGCTAATTATAGAAATTATCTGAGGAACAGACGTCAATCTTTCAAAAATGAAATCATCCCCGTTAGACCTTACAAGAAACGTTTTCGCATCAAAACATATCGCATACAGCGATAAGGATGAAAGCTCAAACAATGAGATTATTTCAGTATGATATTTAAATATGTTATTCTCAATTATATAGGTTTGAGGTAAGATTGTAATCCCCTCTCCCTGATTCAAATCTCTGATGATACCCTCAACTTCATGCGCTTTTTCTTTATATTTGGTATACATCATCGGATGCATTTTTATAGCTATCCTTCCGGGGTGTTCTTTATTTATAAAGTCAAGTGTTTTCTCTAAACATTTTTTGATAGTTGGATTGTTCTGAAAAAGAACATCCGTTACAATGATAGTTTCATAAGGCTCTGCTATATCTCCCACCTCATCAATATATGATGATATATCACTTATAATATGTTCATTCTGGTGCCATGGGAAAGCTTGTTCTGAAATAGCCACACTACCTAAAAACAATTTTCCCACATAATCTATGGGGAAATAGTGCTCACCAAAGAATGGAAAGGCAACTCGCTTAACACGTGTTTGAAAGGTCTTTCGTGCAATCTTTGTCACATATTCCCTATCATAATATGCAAAAACCCCTTCTTCTAAAAAATAATAGCCCTTGCAATTAGGATGTCTGACAAACTCATCCAAATAGATAGGCAAATACATAATATAGTCGCGACCTTTGACAATTTGATCATTTATTATTTCCCTTAAAGCATTCTGGTACCGCTTCCAGTCTTTTAATTGTTTGAAGATAGTCTTCAGCGAGGCTTTACGGAGATTCAAATCCTCTCCTTTATCCTTTAGCAATTCATCAAGGTTAACTACTTGCAACGAATCCAGAAAATAAGACCATTTTATTCCCCGACTAGTTACTATAACGACATCGTCACCTTTATTAAGATTTTGCTTAATATGATCGTAAGCAGCTATAATAGTTATTCCTGAATGAAGAAAATAGACCTGCAACATATTGCGACAATAGATTATAGACAAATTACGTTATTAGAGAACAGTCTGCAGAATTCTTCAACCCCTCCCCATCTCATTAAAAAAGACTTATAATCTTTATCTTTTTCTGCTAGCAATCGAACGAAAGAGATGGCTTTATTAGTGCACCCCCATACGGGGGCATAAAAGAGCACGGTTGAGTTAGAGCCTATAAATGTATTTCTATTATCATTCAACGCTATGTCTTCAAGACTATTCTCATAAAAAGAAAAACCAGTAACATAACCTGATATCAGATCACAAATAGTTCTTTTAGCCTCATCGTTTTTCCCATCAGCTGGGTGCAGTTTTACATATAAAGGTTTTTCAGCCAAATTAATTTTGTTAAATGTTTCTCTTAACGTGTCAAAATAATTATTCAATGCATATGGGCGTCCTTCAGCACAAAAACGATCAAGTACCAGCACGTTGCTATCTGTTATAATTGAGTCTATCTTAGGAGCAACTGGCTTCACTGAAACTCTCTCTACCTTTTCGGATTGAACTGTTTTATAAGCAGCAGCGGAAAAAGCAAATATTAGTGTTCTTTGCTTAGGGTGTTTACGAGTGTTACAAGCCTCCACTAAAAAGCCTCTCTCGTTAGATGAAATAAAAGGCACAAGTAATGAGGCAATAAGATACTTAAACAATGAATTGACATAACGTTTCACTATTCCTTCGCGTGATGCACAAGCATATGAAGATAGGCCTTCTTCAAAGAATGCGGTATTATCGAATAAATTGCACAAAGGGAAATAGTAGTCAAATGGGGCATACGCGCACACTTGATTCTCCCGGAGTATTTGGCGTATAAATTGTCTATGCTTAATATAATATTTAATTCTACCACCAAAGCCCTTGCCGCTTTCATCAAACAACAACGTCCCTTCCTCAGGTTGCTTAACATTACGTTGGATTATGTAATAAACATCCTTTGGATCAATATTCTCGTGATTGATAATGCCCTTAACTACAAGAATATGGAAATTACTTTGTATATAAAACAGATGGATAGTTTTCATATTTAGAAGTTGATCTCATCACATGTTTGGGATTATCATTCCCTTTCATCAGGAGAGGTGCTAACATAAAGAGGAAGAAATATGGTGGTGTGAACAGATATGCCGGCCTATTATAGTAGAAGAATAGAAGAAGGAGAACATATAAGAATAATTCTTTTCTACTTTTCTTTAACACCAAGAAACCATACAAAACAAAATAAAATAATGATAATAGCACATAGACTATTCCCAAATCATATATCATCATCTTATAACTTTGCAGTCCTAGCGCAATTTTATTATGAGCACCAACGCCTTTTCCAAACAACACATAACTTCCATCATTCCAAAACTCCTCATATGCTCTATCAAATGCCGGCTGACTTCTGTTATCTCCGGCAAAATGTCCGTCCTTAAATTCAAAGCGTTCAAACAAGTGTTCCGTTAAACCCAGTTCGGTCGTTGACTCAAATAAACTCAAAAGGCCAAATAGAATTGCCCCAATCAATAAAATACCTACTAAACTCTTAAATTTAAGCCTTAGGAAAAATGGGGCAAATACTATTAAAACCACAAAAAAGAAAAAAGAAAAAGAGAAAACTCCGGCCAATAAATAAATATAATTCTGCCACTTTTTAAAATTAAAACGCTCAACCACTAAAAAAATGGCAGCCAAAGTTCCCACGACACCCGGTTCATCAAAAACTCCAGCAAATCTCATAATCATGAAATTTTTATCTTCATAAAAACCAACTGTGAGTAAAGGGTACTGCAAATACTTCGTAGCTCTAACATTATTAGGCGGGTCTAGCACAACAGACGGCAGTTCAATATTAAATAGGAGGACTAGAAGAGCAACAATCAAAGATACTGCAAACAGGATGGCAAGTCCTGTGTGGCAATAACGATAAACTCCTATTTTTGTGTTATCATTTGAGAATATTATAAAGAACAATAGTATATTAAATATCTGCAAATCATCCGACACTAGGGAATATATCAACAGAACAAAAAACAATACTATCGATATTGATAAAGAATATCCTTTTATTCTTGGTTGTTCTAATGTTAAAAGAATAATGGCAAAAATCGCGAAAGCGATATCAACCACAAACATAAATGACCAAATATATGATGGTCTCAACATTACTATAAACAGTAATGCTGATAACAACAACCAGATTTGCCTGCCTTTTGATAAAACGCTCATGCCTCTCTCAAAAATAAATCAATATACTTTTTTGCAACCTTTTCACAATCATACACCCGGCAAGCAAATTCTCTTGACTGTTTGGATAGTTGTTCTAACACAAGTGGATTATCTACTAGTTCTTTCAACTTAACATAAACATCGTTCTCATCAGGATTTATGTGAATCACAGGGGACACTTCTTCCCCTAAAGACTGCGCATTCCCTTGTCCATTACCACCGAGAACTACTTTTCCCATAGCAAGGGCTTCAATAGCATTCATTCCTGCGCTCTTTGCATAACACTGGTCAATAAGAATAGTAGCATTATCCATCCTCTGCAAATATTCTGACAATGGTACACGTCGCACAATATCTATTTTAACCCTATCAGGATATTCTGCTTGTATGCGTTCCATAGCCGGTATAATGAAATTGCTACCTTTAGGTTCTGGCCGGTTTACACCGTGCATGATAATAATCTTGTCGGCAAAAGACATCGATGGTGTAACACTACCTACATCAAAAGGCAAAGGAATTATCGGATATAAATTGTACCGATACTGGGCCAAATAATATTTATACGCATCCTCATAATCTATAGTAATTGGTATAATACCTTTTATATTCGGCAATAATGACAAAAACTTATCTTCTTCTTTTGGAATACTATTCCTGGCTTTCGCAATTTCGTATTCACTCGCACTTTCTTTTTCTACTATATATTTATAGAAGATATAATCCCCCCCACAAGCGGAAAGAAAAATCTGTCTTTTATCCTTTAACAAAGACTGAATCTGCCCCATTGATATGAATGGAATTAGTGGATTGTTGGTCATTTTTATAAAACCGAAGTTTATTATAAAAGCACAATCCCAATCCTTCTCCATCTCTTTAACAAAGCGTTGTAACTTTATACCCGAAAAACGATTTCTTATTCTATTGGAATTCTTAATCGTGTAATTGCCAATCCTATAATCCTTTACATTTACGTAATAAGAATCTGCATCTTGTTCTATGGCCTTAAAACTATCACCCCAGCTGAATACAAAAGCTTTATGTCCCAGCTCATGAAAACCACGGCTGAGATACTTAGCAAAACCGCTATATTCTCCAATAATTAATATCTTCATTTCTGTTTCTTAATTTTTTCTTTGAGAATCATCATCACACTCATACGTCTGTCTAACTCCCTTAACGAATAGTAACTACTGATTACCAACATCGCACCAAGAGGTATGTACGCATAAACGGAACGGAAAGCATGAATTATTATAAAACTCATTAATACAACAAAAAACTGGAATGTGAATACAGTTATAAACGAACTAGTAAACCTAAAGCAATAGCGTTTTCTCGCAATCAAATACACCTGCAACAGATATATTAGATTTCCTAGCATAAAAGCAATTCCTAGACCTGTTAATCCGTAGAGGTAATAGCCTGCTATCTGTAATATTAGAAGAACTATATTGATAATAGTTTCATTAATAATGAATATTTTTGCTTCAGCCTTGGCAATAAAACTGAAAGAGATAGACCAGGATGCTGCCTTAAACATCATTCCTAAGACCGCCCATAGCACATAATCAGTTGCAGGAAGGAATTCTTCCGAGTAAATGATACGGATGATAAGGGGCATGAAAATAATCAGAGATATCACAAGAGGGGCAAGTATCAGTATAGCCACCTCGCCCTGTTGGTTAATTATCTGCTTGCATTGTTCATTATCTTTATTTACGGCTGCTAATCTAGGGTAGTAATCCGTACCCATTGCCTTGAATACCATTCCCACATAGGTTGTCATAATAACGTAACCTGCGGTAAAAAGGCCGACTGCCTCTACGCCACCTTGCCCTCGTATAAACCAACGTAATACATATGCGCACAGTGTAACTAAAATACCGCTGACGCTTAATGATATACCCATTTTTATCATTGAACGACCACCTACCAGTGCTTCTCTTATTGTAACTGCTGCTTTTTCAACAGTTATCTTACGAGAGTAGAACCATGAAATAAGCATTGCGGTCAAAGATGTCAGCACCATCGTAGGGACTATACCTTTAACCCCTATCCAATAATAGAGCGGAATACTTACAAGCAACCCAATAGTAGCACCAATTGCAGATGCTTTAGCCAAATCTTTCAACCGCCTCATCCCTTGGATTAACACCTTCTGACCAACACACAACTGATCAATAAGCAATGTAATAGAGAGAATGGCGAAACCCCAGGTATAATCACCATTCCCAAAAGTAAGATTACTTAAAAGCGGCGATAAGAATAGGGTAAGGCACAAACCAAGTATACCCGTAATCCATACCAGCTTGCGCACGGTTGATACTGTATGCCCTATACGTTGAGTATCCCCTGTTCCATTTGCTTCTGATATGTCTCGTACGGCGCTCTGCTCTAAGCCAAAGGAGCTTATGCTTTTCACGAGATCAACGGTCGACTGGTAAAGCCCCATGATTCCCATACCGCCGGGGCCTAACAAAATCGCAACGAACTTTGATTTAATGATTCCAATCAGTATCTGATACACCTGTACCCCGCCAAACAGAGACGTAGCTTTAAAGATACTGCGGTAGCTCGACGCTTGATTTTGTGCGTTCTCTTTCAGTTGTATGTCCTTTCTCTCGTCAGGCATCTGCATATTTATGCAAACTGATTAATCATATCAACTACAGTCTTCACCTCCTCTAGGGTAATCGCTGGCCCTATAGGCAAACTCAGCTCCTCATCTGCAATCTTCTCTGTAATAGGCAAACTCAACTGAGGCATATTCCATTCTTCTTTGGCATAGCACTCCTGTTTGTGAGGTGCAATGGGATAATGAATCACAGTACCTACGCCATTCTTCTCCAGATAATCATGCAAAGCATCACGCTTGCCATTGGCCACCAGAATCGGGAATAGATGGTATGCATTCTGCTCATCAGGCAGCAAATCCGGCAAAGAAATCAACGGATTATTGATGTGCTCATAATAATAATGAGCAACCTCCTTACGATGGGCGTTATCCTCTACTAGATACCTCAGCTTCACATCCAGAACAGCAGCCTGAATCTCATCCAGACGAGAGTTGCGTCCAGTATATTTGAACACATATTTCTTCTGCGAGCCATAGTTTGCCAAGGCGCGTACTGATGCAGCTAGTTCAGGATCATTGGTAGTTACTGCACCACCATCACCAAGAGCGCCAAGGTTCTTTCCTGGATAGAAGCTATGACCAGCGGCATCACCAATGCTACCGGTTACACGACCATCGGTATGCTTGCAACCATGAGCCTGGGCGTTGTCCTCAACAAGCTTCAGATTGTACTTCTTACACAAGGCACCTATCTTATCTGTATAGGCATTGCGACCATAAAGATGAACAATTGCTATAGCCTTTGTCTTGGGAGTGATGGCGGTCTCAATGAGGTCATCATCAATCTCCAGTGTATTGAGTTTTGGCTCCACGAGAACAGGCTTCAAACCATTCTCGGTTATGGCAAGGATGGTAGCGATGTAGGTGTTTGCTGGAACAATCACTTCATCACCAGGTTGCATACCACCCATCTCAATATATGCGCGGAAAATCCAGATGAGCGCATCTAGGCCATTGGCACAGCCAATAGTGTATTGGGTTCCTATAAACTTCGCGTAGTTCTCTTCGAACCGCTCATTCTCTTTTCCTTGGAGGTACCAGCCATTATTAACAACGCGTGTTACAGCCTCATTTATCTCAGCTCCGTGAAGAGCTGTTACGTCTTTTAAACTTAAAAAAGGTATCATATAAATCAATTATTAATTTTCACTACTTTAGCAGGATTGCCCGCAATTATACTATTATCAGGATAATCCTTCCCTAAAACGACACTACCTGCCGCAACGATGCAGTTATTACCAATATGTGCTCCTTTTAGAATAATACATCCCCATCCTATCCACGTATTATTCCCAATCACTATTTCAGCCTTCTTAACGGAATCAAAACTAAACTTATCTCCCGACATTTGGCGAAAGCGTTCTTCGTTATCTACAGGATGGAAATCTGTATCGGAAATCATAGTTGATGATGCAAATTGGCAATAACTTCCAATTCTTACTCTTTTGTAACTAACTACGCATATTCCGTTCAAATCGCAATTATCTCCTATCTCAATATTACCTTCATAGCCTAACACAAACTTTACGCGAGTTGTTACATTTGTGTTGCTATGTTTTGAATCTGAATTCAAGACAACATTATCTCCAATTTTTGCCCCCCCCACTGCCGTCTTAGGTATTTTAACATAGGGGATTGGTCCAAGTATTCTCAGATTATTTCCACACGAGAATTTCTTCTCCCTTTTCAAAAGGGATACTTTTATATGGTTTATTATTTGCTTCCAAAGATTTAGTTTCCTAAAACGCTTCGTATGGTTCATAATACATCAATTAACGTAGATATGTCATCGATAATAATTTCGGGTGCATATTCAATCAATATTTCCTTATTTCTGAATCCGCTTAATACGGCAACAGTCCTGATACCAAGAGCCCTTCCTGTCATCACATCAACACCAGTATCTCCAATGAAGATATCATCTCTTGACAACCATATTCCGGCATCTCTTATTAATGCCTCTTTGGTAGTTTTGGCTTCACTTACCAAACACCGTCTGCAGTATGCTTCTATTCCTTTATCTTCAATCTCCCGCAGCACCCTGTCAGCATATTGTCGCAGTGTTACATAGTAAATGTCAAAGCCACGTTCCTTTATTATTTTAAGTACATCTTTCGTAAATGGGAACAGCTTATCCTGTGCTAGATACTCTGGTGTCTCTATCTTCTTTAACCACAGCTCTGAGAACTCGCTCACTTTATCTTCGGCAAAACCAAATCGTGTCCTAAGTATTTCTTCATTGGAGATTTTGGAACGCTTTAATGTCCAGTATTCCTCTTTTAAAAGTAATTGGTTTTGAGTCAAGTCGCAGAACAGATTATACAGTCTGTCCGTTGAATCCCATAGCGTACCATCCAAATCAAAGAATATGTTCATGCTATTAACTGTTTAAAGTAATCAATTTCTTCTTTCAGTCCTAGTTCCAGCGGTTTTTCCTCAAACGAAAATGTTTCTTTAAGATGAGTATTGTCAAAAACCATGTCACGTGTCTCTATCGGACGATTTTGGATAACAATTTCGCTATTCGATTCTGCTATACTTTTAATCGTTTGAGCGATATCCCTCACACTCACGGCATGGCTAGAGACAACATTATATAGTCCTTGCATTTTCCCAAAGGCAGACTGCAATATTACATTTGCGCAATCATCAATGTTTAAGAAACTTCTGAGTTCATTGCCACCAGAGAATATATTGATAGTCTCATCCTTTAAAGCATGCTGAATAAACATCGGTATCAATTTCTTATATGCCGCTTCTCCAACACCATAAATGTGTCCTAACCGAAGAATACAGCGCTCAGCCCCATTCTGACTGGTCCAAGCTTTAACCATCTCTTCACAATACAGCTTTGAATAACCATATAAGGAGATGGGGTTGACTAAAGATCCTTCGCTAATAACACTTGTCGTAGAAGCATAAACATCGAGTGTACTTATATAGACAACACGTTTCAAGCTTGGTAGCAAATTGAGTAGCGTCTTTGTAAACTGTATGTTTTCAAATCCTTTCTCTATATCTTGTGATTCTTTAGTTGACTTAGGTGTCCAAGCTCCCAAGTGAACCAAAATATCGAAATCGTCTGGCAAGTACATTTCATAATTACCGGCCTTCTGCCTATATGTAAAAGTCTGAAACCTGCTATTCTCTTTGGATGACAGCAGCAATATTTCGTTGTTGCATTTGTCGCCTTCAATCCTTCTCAGAAGAGCCTGCCCCACAAATCCAGAACTGCCTGTAATCAATATCCTCATATAGTATCAATAGTTTAGGATGAGTTCCTGTCGCATTGTTTCGTCTGTTACTAGTCTCGGGGGTGTATCCATACCTCGCATCCACATCAGGCCATCAGGCAACGGATTGATCTTCTTCTCCAAAGATGGGAACTTTTCGTAGAGGCAAATGTCCTTGTATATTTTAGGCATGTTTAGTCCTGCGGAAGTAAAGAAGAACACTGTGGTAAAGAATCTTGAAATATTAATCTCAGTAGGGTTAGGTATACCATCAGTATCGTAGGCCATATCCACACCAAAAATACCATTGGGGCAGTCGTCAACTGCTTTGACTGCATTGAGTGCAATCTCTGTTACTCTATCATCAGAATAAGTCTGGCCAACCTTAGTAACACCTGTGACGCCTGAAAGTGTTCTGTTTCCATGCTCCCACCCTTTCCTGATTCTAGTTTGAGCTACTACCAATTCACCATGATACCAAATAGAGAGGAATGTTACAGTATCCTTGGTCAGCATTTCAGCGGCCATAAAGTTACCCCATCCTTTATATCTGTCTATCCATCGCTTTGCAAACTCGTAATCGTTTGTCGGCAACGCGCCACGACCTCCTCCTGCTATATCACCAGCACGAAGCCATATCATACCATCTTTATTGGCCAACTCAGAGAAAGACTTTTTCAAATCATCTTCCGTATTGATGAAAATGTTACGCGGGACTTTCACACCTGCCTTTACCCACTTAGTATAAGACTTGAACTTGTTAACACAAGTATCTATCGTTTCATGACTTGGCATAAATAACTTCACGCCCGCTTTCTGTATATCTTCACGCATCTTAGAAATCTCATATATCTCTAAGTCATTTTGTGCGTGAAGCATATCAGGTTTCTCTATCTCAAACAATTTGAAAAGTTTGTCCTTATATTCTGCTGTGTTGGAATACGGCACCACATATTTCCTTTGGGCATGCGACAGAATCAAATCCGTAGGCTCGCTACCCATACCTATTATTTCTTCACCATCGTTGGCTTTCAACAGGGAATTGACAACCCCCTCTGAAGGTGCTCCTCCGCAACCTGCAATTAATATTTTACTCATATTGCTGTTTTTTATAATTTATAAATTCTTGGTAATCTCTAATATAATCTTCTTTTTTATAAACGTCACTTGCAAGTACCATACAAACCGCCCCAGAAGAGAAATCTTCAAGGTCACGCCACATTCCAGGTTTAACTAACAATCCTTGATATGGCCTGTTCAAGAAGAAACTGCGTTTGCACTTACCATCGTCTAGTATAACAGTAAATGACCCGCTAGCGGCTATTATCAATTGTTCCAAATCTCTGTGAGCATGAGCACCACGGTTCTCTCCTCCTGGCACGTCGTATAAGTAATATACGCGTTTAACATCGAAAGGCAGAGTTTCACCATTTTCAACTATAGAAAGGTTACCTTTGCGGTCACTATGATGACGGTCAAGTTCAACTATAGAACAGTCAAATACGCTATAATTCACCATAATCTTTCAACATTTGAAATGTACCATAATCATACACATAATCGTTTCTGTCGTAGTGAATCGAGCCAAACTCCAGAGCTAAAGAATTTGTGGAAAAATTGGTCATTTCCCTCCATAATCCCGCAGGGAGATAGAGTCCATAATATGAACGATTCATATTAAAGACCTTTTTTTCTTTTCCATCATCCACAATTACATCAAAAGCCCCTGACAAAGCAACGATAAACTCTTGGTTCTGTCTGAAAGCGTGGCCACCGCGACTCTCGCCTCCAGGGACGTCATAAATCCAATACGTCCTTTTTATTTCAAACGGGATATGATTCAACTGCTCCACGAAAGACAAGTTCCCTCGAGGGTCTGTGAATTTGGGTAGTTCTATTATCTTTACATCTTCGACTGTCATAATTCTGATCTATTTATAACGGAATGTATCGGAATCTACTTCTTCTTTCTTTTCTTCAATCACACGCATCAAGTACTGACCGTACTGGTTTTTGAGCATGGGTTTAGCCAGTTCTCTCATTCGCTCTTCACTTATCCACCCCTTTCGGTAGGCAATCCCTTCAAGACAAGCCACTTTGAGGCCCTGGCGTTTTTCAATAACCTCCACAAAAGTACTTGCCTCGGCAAGGCTATCGTGAGTGCCTGTGTCTAACCAAGCGAAGCCACGACCAAACACCTGAACCTTCAATTCACCGTCCTTTAAGAACTCTTGGTTGACCGTAGTGATTTCCAACTCACCACGTGCAGAAGGTTTGATATGTTTAGCAACATCAACCACCTTATTGGGGTAGAAATACAGGCCCACCACAGCATAATTGCTCTTAGGCTCCTTAGGTTTCTCCTCAATAGAAAGGCAGTTGCCTTGCTTATCAAACTCAGCAACTCCATAACGCTCTGGATCTGATACCCAGTAGCCAAATACTGTGGCCTTGCTATTCTGCTCAGCATCGTTTACAGCATTCTTCAGCAGTGTCGTAAAGCCCGCACCATAGAAGATATTATCTCCCAGAACTAAGCAAGCTGAATCGTCACCAATGAACTTCTCGCCTAAGATGAAAGCCTGGGCAAGACCATCAGGTGAAGGTTGCTCAGCATACTGGAAGTTCACACCATAGTCTGAACCATTACCCAAAAGTCGCTTAAATCCAGGAAGATCGTATGGCGTAGATATTATCAGAATATCTCTTATTCCAGCCAGCATCAGTGCGCTGATGGGATAGTAAACCATTGGTTTATCATAAATGGGCAACAGTTGTTTACTTACACCTTTTGTGATTGGGTACAATCTAGTGCCGGAACCGCCAGCTAAAACTATTCCTTTCATAGTGAATAATTATTTGAGTAATCTTTCACAAATTTCTCGCACACAACCATCCCCACCTTTTCGGGTCATAATGGTTATACCTGGGATTGCCTTAACTATTTCGCACGCATCAGCCGGACAAGCCGCCAAACCAACTTTAGAGAGCAACTCCACGCAGTTTACATCATCTCCTATGTAGGCCACCTCCTGCATGGTAATGCCCAGTTCCTTGGCAATATCCTCAGCAACGGCCACCTTGCCGCCATTCACCTTACCCTGTCGAATGAAGTCAATCTTCAGCTTCTCAGCCCTGCGAAGGTTCAGTTCCCGGTCCTCACTGGTAATGATGGCGGTCTTGATACCGGCCTCACGGAGCATCTGGATACCCATGCCGTCACGGGTGTTGAACTTCTTCAGTTCATCCCCATTCTCGCTATAGTACATTCCTCCGTCGGTCAATGTGCCGTCAATATCCGTGATGAACAACTTAATAATGGGTTTCTTCTGATTCACGAACTCTGACTTGTACTTACGCATCAACTTTTCTAGAATCATCCAATCATCAGGCTCATCGATCTCTGTGGCAGTATACTCCGGCATCTCATAGATACCAATCTTGCCACCAAGACGATTGCCGTTAGACAGGATGTTCTCTACAGTATTTATATAGAATGCTCCGTTCTCCATCAGCATACCAGAGAAATTCTGGCGGCGAGGACGATTCATATAGTCATAATTCATGCTGGTACCATCTTCATTCCAGAAGAAACGATAGTTGCGTACACAGGTAAGCAAACTGTCATACTCGCCCGTTGCATATTTCTGCAATGCCTCTGAGAAATGCACGCTTTCCGTAAGCGGGGATGTTGCCTGTACAAGCATAAAAATGTTACTTTCTGGCAAGTTGGCATACTTGATATACTCTAGCATCACGCTCTCTGTGCTGGCAGTATCACAGGCATTTTCAGCAGAACGTCTATACAACGTGGTTTTCTTGTAGTTTCTACTCTCCACAGTCTTCCATATCTCGTCAGAATCTGTTGCCACAATCACCTCATCAACCTGAGGGCAAGCCTCCAATGCCTCTATGTTCCAACACACAAGTGGTTTACCACAAAGAGGCTTTATGTTCTTTAGCGGTATAGACTTTGAACCGCCACGAACAGGTATAAATGCTATTATTTTTTTCTTCGTCATAATTCTATATTGACTATTTCTCCGTTTTGCTTAACTATTGTAGTTCCTTTTGAGACTACCGTACAATTATCGGGGATATCAGTTACCACTATTGCACCAGCTCCAATTTTAACATTATTTCCTATTCGAATGTCGCCTAAAACAATGCAACCTGTACCAAAAAAACAGTTGTCTCCAATTGTTGGGCCTATATTGGTTTTATTGGAACCAATGGTTACATTGTGGAAAATGACACAGCGACCACCTATGCTATCGGCATTCAACTCAGTTGAGTGACCATGTTTTATTAAAATACCCCCCCCATCTTAGAAGGTGCAGTCCGGATAAAAAGGGTCTTTTCTCCAGGAAAATAAATGTTCATTATTCTCCCAACGCCTCCGGCTCTTCGATAAAAAACATTCCGATATTCAGGATATGTACAAATCAAGTATGCAAAAGACAGGAAATTTCCTTTATATGGGCAAAATCGATACTTCTGTGCTATCTCTTGATCCAACTCATAGTTCTTCTTTTCTTTTCCGTAGAATCTTACCAGAAAATGAATCAGCAAAAATGGTATTTTGATAAAAAACATAGCTCTAAATATTAGTTACAAAAACTATATTCTACCGTAATTATCTTCATAACGCACTATATCGTCTTCTCCTAAATAGTCGCCAATCTGAACTTCTGTAATGATCAAATTATCCTTGGTATCGGTATTCGTCAAACGGTGCTTGGCTCCCATAGGGATAAACAAGGAGCTTCCGCTTTCTATCCTTATTTCTGATTTTTCTATTTGAACAACACCTTTTCCGTGCGCCACTATCCAGTGCTCTTCGCGATGATTATGAGACTGTAAACTTAATTGCTGGCCCGGCTTTACGCTAATAACTTTTGATTGAAAATAGTCGTTAAGAATAGTAGTCTTATAAAAGCCCCAAGGTCTTTGATATATCTCATAATCTACAACACTATCGTCCAATTCACCAAAGGGATAAGATAAGTCAGCATTAATGTCCTGCAAAAGGACAACGTGCAATTGAGCCTTAGTAATTACATTGACTAATACATCATTTTTATCAACAATAGGCAAAAACTTAATAGTCTTATTCTTGAACAATTCTATTGCATCGCCAATACTGTCAGTAATGATTAGGCACTTGTACTTGTCTCTGTATATACCTGTTATACTATCTGTAATAGATGTTCCTTTTATAAGTGCCCTTCGGATATCGCCATCCGTAAGAGTCCCCAACAGTTTCTTCTCTTTATTACAAACTAAGATAAAACCAGATTGGTTCTTATCGATCAGACGCAATGCATCCAGTATCTTGGAAGATTGGTCTATAGTAAATAACTCAAACTGCACGTTCCTTCTACACTTTATGATTAAAAACCTTTAACTTGATTCTTTTTCAACTTATTACGCTGTACCATTTCAATGTCCAGCACATCCTTTTCTTTGTAAGTAAGAGCCTTTGCCACAGCACGGCAGTCGCGAGCAAGTTTACGAACTCCATCAGGCTCCAATGAAGCGGCATGGTCTGTACCTTTCCAAGTACGATCAAGGGTATAGTGACGCTCTATCCACTCTGCACCCAGTGCAACAGCAGCAGCATCAACTGCAATACCAAGATGGTGACCAGAGAAACCAATAGCTTTCACACGGCTAGCATAAGCCTCGCGCATACGGGTAAGTTCCAACAAGCAGATATCCTCAAAAGGTACGGGGTAACCAGAGGTGCAATTGTAAAGCACAAGGTCTTTGGCTCGGTTGTTCTGCTCAAAGAACTCCACAATCTCCTCTTCCTCTGCCTTGGTAGTCATACCAAACGACATGTGAATTTCTCCGCCAAAGTTGTCGCACAGGTACTGGAGCATGGGCTTGTTCAGGTTGCAAGCTGACGGAATTTTGATGAGTTTGGGCTGGAGGGTTGTAATTTCCTTAGCAGAAGTAACATCCCATACACTGGTGCTGTACTCCACGCCATACTCATTACACCATTCCTGTAACTGGCGGTGCTGATCCAACGTAAACTCCAAGTACTCACGATGTGCGCCGTATGTTGGGCCATAACTATTCTCAGGATGTGGATGCGGTGCATTATACTCCTCGGGAGTTAACAACTCTTTGTTACAACGCTTTTGAAACTTAACCACATCTACCTTGCAATAGGTAGCTGCAGTCATAATCATTTCTCTCGCGATATTCATATCGCCTTTGTGGTTGCAGCCTATTTCTGCAATAATTTTGGGTGCTTTCATATCTTTAAAAACTAATATTTATACTATAATTTACATATTTCTTACTATTATCTTTCTTAACCAAATACTCTTCCTTGTTAGGCCTTCCGCATTCTTCGTTGTAAAATCAGAATAAACTAGATAAAAAGAGTCCTCATCAGCATCGAGGTAACCGGCATAACCGCAAGAAACATCTTGCGTGTATGTTCCATCCGCATTCATGAACGGTATCATATCAATAGGGGTCGTCCATGTATTTCCTGTCCCATCGAGGCTAAACCTAAGTTGGATACCAGGGCGGCCCGATGCAAGAACCAGTACTCCATTTTTCAAGCGGAACAGCCGTGGTTTGACTCCGTTAGGTGTAAACGGTTCCGGCTCCGACCACGTATGCCCCTTGTCTTTTGAGATAGTCTTATACATCGGTGAAGCATTACCTGTTCTAAAAACACAAACGAAACTGCTGTCAGCTGCTATTTCAAACGCCGGCTCTTCGAAACCATTTTCACCTCTCTTATCTGCAATACCATCTGGTTTAAAAAGTATCCTACTTAATACTTTCCAAGTATGGCCCTTATCTTTCGAGTGATAAAATGACACGCAGCTTTCCGTCACCTGTCCATTTTCATCCTTGTAATATGTGGGATATACTCCTGCTACAAGAGATTGATCTGCCAATTGTCTAATATTGCCCTTCCAGAAAATTGGCACGTCATTGCCTATTGCGTAGCGCAATAGTCCCGGGTCTTCAATAGCGGCATGAAACCTTTCACCCTTTCTGTCCTTCCCGCGGTATATCATGTATACGCCTTGAAGGTCTTTCGGTAAAGCATCCTGTTTATAATATGAATAAACACCTTTCCTTGAAACCGCCCTGGGAAAGCTTCTATAATTTCTGTAGTCCTTTGTAGGTGGCGTAACTTCTTCTATTGTCCCACCGTCAGACAAGCAATTATAGTAATCCTTGTAAAGCGTAAATGAATTATTCTTTTTCGGTTCCCATGTCTTTCCGCCATCGGCGGAGATCATTGGTCCAACCTTTCTTTGAGAAACTTTACCGTATTCCTTGTACGAATCCTCCTGCATACGCCATCCCACTTCTATGGTACCATCATCTGTCATACCGATTGATGGAAACTGGAAAAACCCCCACTTTTCCTCCTGCTCAGCTTGTGCTACTATTATTGGCTCACTTAATTCAATTGTCGCAATTACTTTCCTGCCGTCTTTGACCAAAACTGTTTCATCCTTTTGGCTAATATACCCCTCGTGTATCTCAATGTTTGGGTCATTTTCTATCTCTATCGACCCATTTTTAAACCTTGCGTCCGTCATTAACATAGGTGACATTCCCATAATGATGGGAATTAGGGCAACAAGTGTAAATAATGAAATAAAGATTCTTCGCTTCATAAGAGGTATACTACTTAAAAAAGATGTAGCTTATTTACATTCTGACCTTTACAACTACTTTCTTAACCTCTTCCGCCTCACCAACGCACATCCCTGGCTCATGACCATCCTGAGGATAGAATATTGCAAAATAGCCATTACCCAATAATAGCTCTTGCGGGTTTTCCCCCGATTCAACATGAAAAGAAGCGTCAATCTCAGAATTATATGCTTTTATCTCCTTTAGATATTCTAAAGGCAAACAGTAAATCACTTCATTTCCACTCAAAAGATACTGAATATCAATATACTCCCTATGCGCTTCATATCCATTCTCATTCACCTCTTTTGTGGTGTATTCAGACACAATCGCTTTAACTCTGGGTGACAGTTCGTATACACCTTTCTCAATATCAGAATTCACATCACGCAACCATTCCAAGCCAAGACGAATATCCTCTGAAATGCCAGCGTAGATATCCAAATTGTCTATCTTATCGTATATCATTGTTTATCCAATATAATTGACACTTCCATAGCAAGGTCTCAATGCCAAATGTCTATGGATGCTAAATCCATTCTTATTTACACCATCAATATCATGGTACTTACCAACATAGATGCGGTCACCATTATGGTCAGTATCACAACACCAAACGAAGTCGTGCCACCACAGGTACTCATTATGGGCATAATAGTAGGCAAAGAAGGTGTAGCCGCAAAGAATTGCCGGCGGGAAGTTCAAGCCTTGTTCGGTCAAATCATCTGGCATTACGGCACGGGACTCTTCAAAGACATCCTTCTTGATAAGGTACCACCTATCTTCAAGCGTCAGATCCATGAAGTCTTCCTTCATGTACCAGTCCTGATTATACAGGCAAGGTTCTGACTCGTCTGGATTAACCCTAAACTTTTCACGAAGGAATTTCAAGGTGACATTCTGTCCGTTAATACCACTTGCGCCATAAATCAGGATATAACCTTCGCTTGCTGCTTTCTGTAAATCAGCATCACTATACTGTATAGGGTTCTCCTGAATCTCAACCTCTCCAAAGCCCAAAACCTTGAAGAATGGTTTCAACTCGTCCTTGCCAATGAAGTTCTTCCCGAATAACTTCTTTACTGCTTCTCTTTCCATTGCTGATACTCTATTACTTCCTGTGCATTAGCCAGATGTCCAAATGCACTATATTTCTCAATGCGTTCAATCTCTGCTTTTAAACGGTCAAAACGCATACCCCATCCACTATCCACAAACCAATCAAGATTCCTTACCGGGGCATTGTAAAGAATAATCCCACTCTTTGAGTCAAGCACTTGACGGAGAAAGGTCAAATATGCTCTGTACTGGTGCTCGTGTGAAGCAACCAATGCGAGACGTTTCCAGCCATTTTCCATGGCCATCTTCACCACCTCAACTGCTTGTTGCTGGGTCTGCAAAGACTTATCTTCGTGAATCAAGTCTTCTTCGGGCACTCCAGCATTTAAGATGAACGGCTTAACCTCCTCAAAAGGATAACTGCCATATTCTTTCTGAACAATGGCACCACTAAAGACGATCTTTTTGCCGTATCCTTTCTTATAAAGGTCCACCGCCTTTTGGAACCGGTGGAAACCATCACCCTCCAAGAGGATGATGGCATCCGACGGTTTCAAGCAATCGTTATCCACGATTGCCAAAATGATTTCTCTTTCCGTAATCATCTAATCCTTTTATATTCTCGGAGCAATCCAATGCACGTTCTTTTTTACTTGCCTGATTGGGTTGCCAGCATAAACAGAATTGGATTCATAGACACCTTTGGTTACTACAGTACTAGCACCGATGATGCAATCAGATTTAATATTTGCACCTTTCAATATCTTTACATGTTCACCAAACCAGCATCTATCTCCGATGGTAATATCTAATGCAGGGTTGATTCTTTTATTAGTTTCGTTTGAAATAATAGAGTGACCATCACTTGTTCTGATGACAACATTCTCTGCGACTTGACAATCAGAGCCAATTGAAATAGTAGTTCCCTCTTCAGGAATCACATTAACATTTGCGCCCCAAGCATTGTTTTCACCGACAATGAGAGTATTGTCATCATCAATCAAATAAAGAATAGACTTCTGTAAACGGCAATTGTTCTCAATTTTGACTGTATTATTGTTTCCACTGAAAATAATCTTGGCTCCAATCATATTACAGCCATCACCAATTATTACTCGGTTGTTCTTGCCATTATCGACTATTTTTACCCCCCCCCAGTTTGTTGTAAGCGCTCAATATTGAGCGTTTTACACCGCTTGGGATTAATTGTTTCAAACGAGCAAACATTACAAATCCTCCCAGAAAATAGGATCACGGGCAGGAATGTCTTTATTGACTGTCTTACCAATGACCACGTTCTTATACTTAGGCAGGATACCCAGAGCAGGACGCAATACATCCAGATCATCTTCGGTAATTACCTGACCTTTCTTCAAATCCTTCTTGGCATAGAGGCAACGACGCTGTACGAATACAGTTTCACCCTCTTCCTTCTGCACTTCCTTGCGGGTGCTACCCATAGCCTTTTCAACCTCACGGATGCTGTCTACCATGAACTTGAACTCAGCGGGTTCCATAGAGTGTGGATGGTCGGGGCCTTTATCCTTCTTGTTCAGGGTGAAGTGCTTCTCAATCACACGGCCACCTAGTACTACAGAAGCGATAGCCACAACGGGACCAGGTGCGTGATCGCTATAACCAGTCAGGCAACCAAAGGCGCTCTGATAAGTCTTGAGCACATTCACATTAGCGCTTTCCAACTTGGAAGGATAGTTGGTGATGCATTGCATCAGCACAAAGTCTTTGTTACCTGTCTTCTCAATGGTGCGAACAGCCTCATCAATCTCAGACATGGTAGCATCACCGGTTGCCAGCATGATGGGCATTCCCTGACGTGCAATGTAGTCCAACATTTCCAGCCAGGTGATTTCACCTGAACCAATCTTGATGAAAGGAAGCTTCATTTTGGCGCAAAGGTCAACGGCTTCCTTGTTGTAAGGAGAGGTGGAGAAATCAATACCCACCTTCTTGCAATAGTCAGCCAGTTCCTGGTGCCACTCCAGCGGAAGTTCCACATCTTTGAACACTTCACTGACGGTACGGCCCCAAGAGCCGTGAACACCGTGGAGCTGCATCTTGGAGAAACCACCCTCAGAAACAATGCTCTCAGCCTTGAATGTTTGTAACTTGGCGCAATCTGCACCGTCTTCTTTCGCTGCATCAAGTAGCCGCTTGGCTTTTGCCAAACTGCCATCGAAATTACCACCAGTCTCAGCAATGTTAGATG
>JAEEGL010422364.1_pt1 | contig 28257 bp, 20 predicted proteins | sample 9134231 | NCBI WGS metagenome assembly JAEEGL01 (sample SAMN16246548, study PRJNA631951) | gut metagenome | biome: gut microbiome; feature: rumen; material: fiber-attached | host: Bos | place: Iran: Karaj | collected 2018-10
ACGGCTCTCACACTTCACTGCCTACGCTTAAACCCGGCCTCACGGCCTGGGCTCCAAGGCTGTGTACTGACTGCTTGCCAGGCTTTGTCAGGGCGGGAGTTTCACCCACCTATACTGCATACACCGAACTGGCGCACCCTCAGCGTTGCACTATCCTCCGTTACGGTAAAAGCAGTCTTATGATACCATCCCTATTCTGCCGCGTCAATATTCAACTTACGCGGAAACCTTGCGCAATTTCAGCGGAAACTCCGCTCAATCTCCGCGGAATCGATGCTCAAACTCACCGGTTTTGGCGCTCAATTTCAACGGCGTACGCAGCTTTGGGTTTGTGTTAGTCGATTTTTTGGCTTTTGACTAAGAAAATCAGATACTGTGTCGATATTTGTCGGTATATGTCGTTCTTTGTGGATTTCGAACGCTATGTCTAGATTTAGTGTGAAGCCCCGTGTAGACAGGTGAGTGTTATCAAAGTCTTATCAAGTCAAGAAAAGGTGTTAGGTCATTTGTCGGTATTATACCTTTTATTATCAAACCTTTGAATGAGCGTTACTGCAGGACAGAAACCTCTCTCACTTTTTGCGTGTAAATAGATTGATTATTCCTATCATCTCTCTAAACACGCGTTTTCCCTTCGAATGCAAGCAGATCGTTATTCCACGGTGCTCTTCACTATGCTGTTACGGTTAGGCGATTATTTGCCTGATATGATTACCTTCAGCTGAAGTTACTACTTCGAGCCTTGTTGGAATAATCTCAGACAGCTTCTCAACGTGTGAGATAATCCCAACTAACCCATGACTCTTCTGAATCCCTTGAAGAATACTCATGGCGTCGTTAATGCATTCCGAATCGAGAGAGCCAAACCCTTCATCGATGAACATGGCCTCCAGCTTTGTCCCCCCACTCTGTGCCTGGACAACAGTAGAAAGGCCGATTGCAAGACTTAGGGCCAGAAGGAACTTTTCTCCTCCGGATAGCGTTGTAACGCTGCGCTTTTCTCCGTTACTCGTATCTAAGACATCAAGCTCAAGTCCAGCTTTTCTTGCACTTCCGGATGACTCATAGCTCCTATACAGCTGGTATCTACCGCTCCGGACCGTCTTAAGAAGTTGGTTTGCTGCAACCGTAATAGATGTCAGCATGATTCCGAGCACATACCGCTGCAGACTCAATCCTGTACTGGAGTTAAGTTTTCTCGCAAAGTCGGTATTCGAGTCAGCAATTGTTTTTTCTGCCTGATACTTGTCCCAGCGCTTAGAGAGAGACTCATACAACTTCTTCATATCCTTTGTTTTTTGTGAAGCTGTGGTGAGAGTATCATTTTTTTCTTTCCAGGAATCTTCCGCTTGCGTTTTAGCATCCTGCAGTGCGTTCATTTCCGGAGCTTCAAGGTCTTCGGACTTCTTTAGCTGCTCATCAAAAGCATCTTGAGCGGTTCGCAAATCAGCATCATAGGTCGCAATCGCACTCCGCTCCGCAACAAGGAGATCTTTTTCCTTAAGTGCTGCACTGTAACTCGCATCGTCCGAGAATCCTTTTTCTGCGAGTGCTGCAGCCCACTTTTTCGCTTCCGCTTCCAACTTCTCTCTTGCGGACGCATCTTTGGCAAACGCATCGGATCTACGCTGTTGCGCGGCACTCAGCGCAGATGCAGCAGCGCTGATGCCATCTGCTACAGTTTTTTCTGCCTGATCAAAGGCTGAAATCCTGCATTCAACCTTTGTGATCTCGGATTCCAAGGCTTTAGAATCATTGATACCTTCAATAATGTTCTTGAGAGAAACCTCATACGCAGTCTTCGCAGCTGTCGCGATACCCCGGGCAGCAGTGAAAGCTTCAACGGCACGTGTATTCTCATTTTCCGCGTTGTTCATTGTGTCCTTGGCGATAGAGAGGGTATCGCTTGTGATTTTGATTGTCTGATTGGCGGCTTCCACATCATCCTCGGAAACTGAAACGCCTTCAACAAGCTCGGCAGGAGCAGGGTGCTGTTTGCTGCCACAGACAGGGCATGGCACTCCGTCCTCAAGTTTAGAAGCTAGGTTGCTTGCAATGTTTGCTGCGTACTTCTTGCTTATCTCCAGATAGGCACTGACAGCATTATCATTTGCTGTCTTGGCTTTTTCCCATTCTCCACGGGCAGTTTCATACGCTTGTTTTGCTTCTTCAGCTGCTTTTTTCTTTCTCTTTTCCTCTTCAGCGGCATCCTCAGCTGTTTTTTTCTTTTCTCCTATACCAGCATAAAGTTCTCTGGCATCCTTAAGTCTGGTAAGAGATTCTTTGTCCCCATCATAGGAAGCTCTGTCGGCCTCATGTTGCTCTTTTTCCTGCCGAGCAGCTTTATCCGATTGTTCAGCCTCAGTTAGGGCAGTCTCTGCATTTTCTAAATCATGCTTGGCAGTATCAGCAGTATCGTTTGCACCGGAATATGCTGTATATATCTCCCGGATGGCATCCGCTGCCTCAGACAGTTTCAAAGCATCCCGTCTTTGATCATACTCTTCCGCCTGCTGCTTAAGGGAATCCAGTTTTGTTCGGCATGCTTCTAGTGCAGTGAAGATCTCATTGTCTTTTATGGAATCTTCGTAAGCCTTTGCTGTCTGCTTTTTGAGCTTTTCTGCCTCTTGAACAGCACTCTTGAGGGAAGTGACCTCCTCTTCCATCGCCGTTAACATTTCTTTTAACCCATCAACGGAAGTACATGCATAAACACTCAACTGACCTTGTATATCTGCCAGTTCTCTTTCCAAACGCTTTGTCTCCTCGTCTACTTTAGCTTTTACGCCAAGCACAATATCATTCCACTTATCGGCATGAAAGAGGCTGGTAAGGATTTTTTCCTTCTCCTCAGAATTGGAAACAAGCAGTCTTTCGAACTTGCCCTGTGGAAGCATTACGACCTGGCAGAACTGATCATAGGTGAGGCCAAGAATTTCCTCGGCTTTTCTGTTGACATTGGTCGCTGTCGGATTTTGAAGCATGGGTACGAATACACCGTCTTGGAGTATCTCGCACCCATCTTCTTCAATTAGTTTCTTCCTGCCATACCGCAGTTCACGATGGAATTTGTATCTGTTCCCATTGCTCTCAAAGATGTATTCTACAAGGGTCTTGTCCACCATTTTTGCAGCTTTGCAGCGCATTACCTCAATACCCTGCCGGAGACCGCCGCTGGACTTTCCAAACAGAGCATAGCAGATTGCATCCAAGATTGTGGTTTTGCCAGACCCCGTTTCTCCGCAAATTAGGAATATCCCTTTGTTGCTGAGTTCCTCGAAATCTACAAATTGCCCGTCCATATAAGGTCCGAAGCATTTGAATCGTACAGAAATCGGTTTCATCCCAGGTCCGCCTCCTCTCCAATACTCTCAACTACTGCTTTGTAGAGATTGGTCTGATTCTCGTTTGGGGTGTAGTGATACTGCTCCTCGAGGAATCGCATCATAATATCTGTCTCATCAAGTTTGGTTAGCTCGTCAATCGTAATACTTGTCTCTTCGCCTGATCCTTCATAACTCATTCCATAGAGTTCCAGGATGCCAGGAAACTTTTCTCTCAGCTCTGAGAGTAGTTCAAGACAGGCGATTCTATCTGAAACCGTGACCTTGAGATAACAGTCCTCAATAGTGTCCATAGCTCTGATTTCTTCGTATGTCCCGGAAATGCTCTTTCGATCATGGCGCATATTTAGCTCAACCGATGAGATCTCTTTTGAGTCTGTATCGTAAATGAGTACCTGTTTGACCTGCGCTTCCTCAACTCCGAAAGAGTATTTGATAGGAGAACCGGAATAACGTATTGTTTCAGTTATCGACTGCGGTTTATGGATATGACCTAGCGCCACGTAGTCAAACCCATCGAAAACATCCTTCGATACGGACGTTGCCTGACCGACTTGAGCAGCGCGATCCGAATCTGAAAGCTCCGCCGAGGTGATATATGCATGAGAGACGATGATGTTGACCCGTGATTGATCCATTGTCTCTTTGATGTGGTCACAAAGAACCTTTGTTGCGGATTCCTGCGAGGTGATGTCATTTTTCTTGTCGGGGAAGAGGGCTATGACCTCATCTCGATTAAAGAATGGGACAGGGTAGATATCTACGTTTCCGAGAGAGACCGGCTTGATATCTTTAACGATCTTTCCTGAAACATACAAACCCACCAGCTCTAAGAGTTCACGACCAGATGCAAGACGTGCACCACTATCGTGGTTGCCGGCAATAACGATCATCTTTTTCCTAAGCTCTTTGCAGATTTTGGTAATCGCACCACTGTAAAGCTCAATTGCTTCGGCGTTTGTCACGCTGCTGTCGTAAATATCTCCTGCACATATGACAACATCAACATCATATTCGTCGATAATTGAGTATAGCTGGTCCAAGAAGAACTGCTGATCCTCGATCATCGTTCCCAGCTTTAATGGCATACCGAGATGCCAGTCGGATGTGTGTAGTATCCTCATTAGCAGGCGTCCCTCCTCATATTACTTTTGAGCATACTTGGAAGTGCAAGCTTTTTGCACAATTTCCAAGTTTTTCCAGTACCTCTATTAAACCATAAATCCACTCAAATGGGTTTTTTTATTGACGGTTTGACCGCTTTTTTCTGCTGCTGAGTAGTCACTAAATAAGATTACTAGCCCAAATATCTTTGCCCTAATACGAGGCATTTCTCCCGTTAGAACCTGCAATACTCCGTTTTTACGCTTACCCCATCAAACGTAAACCCAACCGAAGCGAAATCGTAGTCACCCTCACCGTCAGGCACCGCGTAGATCTCGCATTCAGCATCCGCCACGTCTGAGGCTTTGGCAAGCTCAAACAATTCGCCTAAAAGCTCCTGTATCTTCGGTATGCTCTCCGTCGAGAAGAACAGGCTGCCGAACAACGAGATCGACCCGAATTCTTCCCATTCGTCTATCATCTGGTTCTCGATGTCTTCCTCGTCCATTCCGAAGCATTCCGCGCAGAGCTTTCTGAGTATCCGCACCAAACCGTCATACAGTTCGTCATCCCCGCTCTTGTCTTCATCCTCTATACGCAAAGCAGGTGTATTGCAGAACCACATTTTTATGTCTGCCACGTCGTCCGCTGTATTTATGTATTCGGGCGTCTGCAAGCCGTTTTTGTCATACAAATACCGGTCTATATACGAGTCGGTGTCATAATAATCCGTGCTGCGGTACACAATATTGTTTTTAAGGTCTTCATCATCCGAAAGATCCTTCATAAAGCAGGAATCCAGTCTCCAGGCAGAGCCCCCGCCGTTAGTTGAGATCATATAAAGCTCTATCTCCCGCGCCTCGGCAAGACTTTCGCATACCTTGCAAAGCTCTGAGCCTTTTTCTATCGCAAAGTCAACGTTATCACCATAACTAACGCCATCGACTATTAGACGCAGTTTGTCTATCCCCCAAGTTTTGACCAAATACTCGCCGAGTTCTTTTGCAATGACGGCTGTTTTATCGTTGACATTGTGTATCATCATTTGATCTGCTGTATTCGCGCTGATACTCATTAGTATTCCCTCCAGTAGCGTTAATCTGTTTAGTGGATAGTTCTATAACGGTTGTAGTTTACAGATATTGCTGGATTCCTTTTATCAGCTTCTCCATTTCCTGTTCCAAATCATCAATCTCCTCATGAATCTTTTCTCTCCTTGAAGAGGCAAATAGTCCGCGCTGATTCTCCGCATCCAGCTTCAGTTGAGGAATCTTTTCTTCGATTTCCATAATTCTTTCAATTGCTGAAATATCGTCTTCCAGTTGCTCTATTTGGTTGTAGATCTTATTGCGTTTAACAAATGCGAATATGCCTCGCAATGCCTCTGCTTCATCTTTCAGCTGATCGATGTCTTTCTGAAGTCGCCCTTTCAGATTAGCATACTTGTTTGTGGATATCCAATCAGCTGACACCGTTTCTACTGTGCCGCAATAGCCCTGCCGGCTTATGTCTTCTGTTTTCGCCCGCTCTATTGTCTTTGCTTTCTCTTCTTCTCTCTTGGCTTTGTCTTCAGCCTCGCGGTGGGTTGCTTCTTCCGTTGCTTTGCAAGTTCGCTCCTTTGTATCCCTCTTTTCCTTCGCCTCAGCTGCGAGCCGTGATTTTTCTTCAGCATCGCGACGTTTCAGCTCCTCAGTTTCGCGGCGAGCCTGTTCTTCAGCCTCCCAGCGAGATTGTTCTTCAGGTTCTGCTTTTGCCTCTTCTGCTTTTTTAGCCTGCTCAACCATGCCTCTCAACTCGGATATTTGCTTTTCAATATCCTTCATTTGGCGCATAGTATTGATCATAGTCTGAGCATCTTCATCTGACATCTCTTCAAGCTCTTTTTCTATCTCTGCTTGATTTGCATCCTCGGGGATAATATCGCCAATCCAACCATATTTGCGCTCTTTCGGCTTCTGAACTGGTGGCTTTTGTTTTGATTCTGCTGTTGGTTTGACCTTTTGCTCCGGTTCAGCGGCTTTCGATCGCTTTACCTGGCTGCTGCGAGTCGTGGAGGTATCACTGTGCGTGGGTCTCTTGGTGCCAGAGGATGTTAATGATGCCTTCCCAAATATCGCTTGCCACATTTGGAAATCACTAACAATAAGGTTGCTGGCACCTTTCTGCCGCCATTCAAGTGCTTTATTAACTTTTGCAGCACCAGGACTTTCGAGACATACGATCAAATAGTCAGCCATTTTGACCATGCTGCTATGAATGATGCCGCCGCGTTTTTTTATCTCTGCAATGACATCATCTTCATATATTCCAAAGCCGGTCAGAACAAAATGCTTTCCAGCGAATGAAACTGTAGCATTCTTGTCCAAATATCTGATTGCTTGTTCAAATGCATCTTTGTCGCTATACTCATCTTCATTTATAGCTTTGCGACTGGCTTCAATCATTTCCTGAAGTGTTTTGCCCTCTTTGCAAGCTGCTTCCATATCAGCGCGATATTGCTTTTTGTCTTCTTCAGCTTGCCTTGCTCTCTCTTCAGCCTCACGAGCCGCTGCTTCAGGATCATATGGCGCATAGTAGTCTTTAGCATGTATACCAATTGTATACAAATATGCCTTTACGCTATCATATGGCTTTCCATCAATAATTACATGACGGGCATATATATCTTTAAACCCATCCCCATTGACATCGTACAATTGCCTGGCCAGTTTTCCCGATAAATAAGCGGTCGCGTATGGACTGTCGCCGCCTAAACCAAACAAATAGTAATCAACCTTTTTCAGGCTATCCGGAAGATATACTTCAGTCAGGCTTTGAGTCGCACCAAAGGCATGATTGCAAATTTCTTCGACCCCTTCCTGAAAATCGACTTTCCTCAAACTGCGGCATGACATAAAAGCAAATTCCCCAATTCTCTTCAAAGACTTTGGGAAAGCGACAGTCTCGAGAAATATACATGATTCGAACGCGTAATTCCCTATTTCCGTAACCCCTTCAGGAATAACGATATTCCGAAGAGTCATATCCGCTCTGAATTGACCCGGCGCAATAACGGTCGTTCCGCCAAGGTCAAGTGTGTCACCTTTCGACGTTGGACGCACCGTTCTGTTTTTCTGTGTTTGCCTGGGCACTGAATCAGTTTTCTTTACGGGACTGCAGTTTTCAAGATCGTCGTCTGGCCTTTCCAACGGCTCGTCCAGACCTGCGTTCGCTTCCGGCGTATCGGCCGCCTCTTCTGAATAGAATGGTTTCTTCGCGGCAACTGCCAGAGCGCACCACGCTGTTAGCGCTTCCGCAAGCGGTCCCTCCAGTTCTTCATTGCGATTACGATCACGCATAAATCCGTCGTATATAGTTTGCATCACGGGCAGCAAGTCAATCAGGTCTTTCCGCAAAGCCTCGAGAGATTCAAGCGTCTCTTCACTGCGCTGTATGAGATTATTCATACGGCCCATATTGCGGAGCCATTCAAGACCCGCACCTGGGAACGAAATAGTCATCGTATTTCCGCCCCGGTTTACTTTGTCACACAGATATCTGAGATCGGTGCTTGCAGAACAATCACTGTTCAGATAGCTTTCTGGCACATAGAACACGTGCCAGTCAAAATGACTGCACAGACCCGCGCAGTAAGAATCTGTAGAATAGTTCATGTGGTTATCGGCTATAGGTTCAGCTATGCTTTCCAGTTCCTCATAACTGTAAGACCCCGGTAGCCTGTTTTCGCGATCCGCTTTGCAAAACAACATCCACGCAAGGGAACGCAGGGCATGGAACATCTTTACACTCTCAAACATGCCCAGGCGTATCATGGCTTCGGTATCAGCGTAAGGCCTAAACAGTTCTTCATTTAGTCTGAAGACCTTCGCCAGGCGACGCGCGTCACTGTCAAGAATATAGTCGTCGTTATTTAGCTCCATCAAATCATATGCTTCTTCATCCTGATTTCCACATTTCTCCATGAGCATTTTTATCGGCTGACCGACAAAATCTGCGTTTCTGCGGGTAGCATAAGTGTGGCTGAGAATGAGCGTCAGATGCTCATGATAAATATCATCGACCTGCGGAGCAGGATTAGGAATTGCTTCATCTTCATTGTTGAAACGGATACTGTAAAAAACACTCTCTGCCGCACGAAGGATTTTTTGGGGTTCATATCCCGACTCTGAAATAAACGATATGCGGAGGATATGTCCATACTTCGACAGCATTAGCAAGTCCGGATATAACTCAGCATCTTGACGTTTCATGTATAGTGCTTTATAGCTCGATTGCGTTACGCTTTCAAACAGCGGCACAGCAAATGTGTCTGCAAACGAATACTCTGTAAGGTAACATGTTTTTTGCAATTGATAGCCGGCTAATTCGCTCGTCTGTTGAGCCGAAATGTTTACCGGCAAATCAATTTTGCCGCTTTCGACCGAGATACAATATGGGAATTCAGCCGCATTATCAAACAAATCTTTTTTCGTTGGTTTGTTTCGCGTCGGGTAATAAATATCCTTTTCGCCATTCGTTCCCTTCAGCGCTTTAAACCCTTTGGGAAACTGTACTGACAGCCCGCCTTCATATAAAACCGTGTCTGCCAGTTCCTCAGAAAATTCTTCTCCGACAGGTGAAACCGAAACCGCCATGCGCACCGCGATTTTCCAGTACTGTAACCATTCAGACCCAAAAGGATGACCAAACGGATCTTCACTCTCATCCCCCACGTGTTCCTTGTTGACAAATTTATGAAGCATATCTTCAAAGTTTTCAATCCTATACGGGGGAACGATCAAAACCGTAGTACGTATGGTTTTATCTGATGCCATGTCAACTTGTTCTTCAATCTCAATATCGAATATGCTCTCCCCTTTCCCCGTCAAATAAGCAAACAGTCCAGCTGAGATAGAGTCATCTTTTCTTACATCAACAGAATAGATTTTTTGTGGTTTTTCATCTTCGGCTTTAGAAAAGCCATTGATCACAGCGTACACGGCAATTTCAGCTTCCTGCTGTTCTTTGATCGTCCTGCCAAGATAACAGTAACCCACAGGTTTGCTGCCTAACATGAAATCGATTTTATCTATAGGTTCCTCGTCACTTTTTTCAATATAACGCATCCTGATGCCGTATGGCAATTCCATGCGCCATCTGTTCCCTATTTCGATGTAATTCCCTTCTTGCTTGACTCTGTCATCAAGCGGAGCATCGAGTATGGCCCTGTCCGCATCTACACGCCCGCCTATCGCCATGAGCATCGTATCTGCATCCAAATCGGACGTCCTGGTTTTACTGCCGTTTATCGACATGGACTCCCAGATTGTTTTCAGTTGCTCCAGTGCAGGCCTGTAATCCTTGTCACCATCTGTTTTAATTATTAGGCATCTGATTAATGCGATTTCTTTGTCAGACAGCGCGATTGATAACTCAATAGTCCCGATGCTTATTTCCACACCTAACAAACTGCTTGTCGTAGTATCTATAGTTAAAACGGCTTCCGGATCACTCGCCAAACGTTTATCCGCAGTGGAGTCTTTGTGATTCTCATATATAACATCAAGTGCAGATTTACAAGATGCGGTTTCCCCCGGAAAAACAGTGCTTATAAAGAAAGTGTGATCATTTGTCGTTTGACCGTCATCTTCGATACTCGGGTTAACTTTGATTGAAACGGAACGGTTACCTTCGTCGTTCGTCTCATCGACCCATTCATACCCATCCGGCAACGCGAACGAGATCCTCTCGTCATATTGACCGGCAGCAAACTTTCGTTTCCTCTCACCAGCTTTTTTACTGGTCTTCACGGTCTTTGTTTTTTTGTTGGTATCGTTCGTGCTCATGTTCAGTTCTCCCTTCGACATAATACCATGGGCGCTTTTGAACAGGCAGATTTGCAAACATCTGACTAAACTATTGACCTAAATCAATCTGTGCTGTCCGCATCAGCTATTTATTATGTATTTCAGAGCATGTTCCTCTGTTCAAGTATAACCCTTTGTGTATTTGTAGTTATTCTTTAATGTTGCTGCGATGTTTTACGCCCATTCGTTTTATTAATCCAAGGACAAAAATCCTGTACACGCTTTATTCAGCTTTGTGGTTTTTTATCATAGCCTTCAGCTCTTCCGGCGTGTATACCCCGTCTTTTTTGCTGTGCAGGGCGGTGTGGCAGTTGGAGCACACGGGGATAATGTCGCGGATCGGGTCGACGACATAGTCCTCACGGATCTCGCTCATGGGAACGATGTGGTGCACTTCGATCATCCCGGCGAATGCCGCGCCGTAGGTTTTTCCGAAGTCAAAGCCGCAGATCTGGCATGCAGTCCCGTAATGGGCGATGCACTTTCTGCGGGCTTCCTGATTGCGCTCGAAGCGGGTATCGGTGATATCTTTTTCCTCACCCTCCGTCAGCAGCTCCGGTTCGGCCAGCTTCGGGAATTCGCGTATGACGTGGGTATGATCCGCCTGCCACTCCCTAAGTCCCGTCTCAAAAAACGGCAGCTCGTACTCGAAAAACTCTCCAAGCGCCTGCTGAGCTGCCTGCATGTCCGCACCAAAAAAGCGCTCCCACCGACGCACCGCGATAATGCCGCTGCCGTCAGCAGTGTTGGCAGCGTTGGCCGCGCGAAGTAATGCTTCCGCACGTTTTTCCTGCGGACGGTTCAGCCCTTCCGAACTCAGGGAGAGCTGGAAAATGAGCGCGTCTCCACTGTTGTAGATCTCGTACTCAAGCAGATGTCCAGTGCCCCAGACGCCCGCCTTCTTTTTCATGGAGGGCAGGATCTCCTCCAGAGTTGATGTGGAGAAACGTATGCACCTGAAGCCGGAGCACAGAGCAGAATCAAACAGTATGCCCGTCTCCTGCTCACACCTGCCGATTATCATGTTCGCCAGCAGCTGCTGCCGCACTTCCGCTTTCATGTTCATGTGAATGCTCCTGCCTCAACGGTTGCCGTGTTATCCGAAGTATTTCTGCGTCAGGCTGTCAAACAGCAGCTGCGCTTCGTCCATCGCTTTTTGCACGACAACTTTTGATTTGTCGACCTGGTAGACGAAGGTAGCGAATTGTTTCTGAAGCCCTAATGGAGGGACTGGAACACATAGACCCAGAATATCCCGATTTGATATATTTGCCTGTCTTACTCCACGACTTATACCGGTAAGCCGGTTTTTAATTTTCTCAAATCGCAAAAGTTGCGATAGATAAGCCTTATCAAGGCCTGTGGTTATTACTAGTTTGGCATTACGTTGATTTAGGTAATATTTCTCATATTCATTGCCAAGTATACATACATTTCCATAATCATCTTTACCTACAGTTCCAGTCAATGACATTACTAAATCCCCAGGATACAAGATATATCGTTCAAGACTTTTATCTTCAGGCCAAAACACCATATTAACCGGCTTAAAGAAGCCAGCATTGATGTTTCCGATTCTCAGGACAGGAATACCATTTACTTCATCGAATCCTTCACTTTTGAATGCATACCCTCCTAAAACTGTAAGTAGTTCGGAAAGTTGTTGTTCCTCCCATTTCATAGGATTTATCTCTGGATCTCCAAACATCTCGACAAATCGGGCTTTGATGAGGGTGTCCAGGGTTAAAAGTTGTTGCTTTCTTTCAGTCATGATTTGGAGAGCATTGTCAAGTATTTCTACAATCTCTTTTTGCTTTTCAAGAGAATACAAAGGTATCTCATAATCCTTTAGCCATTCAGTGCTCATATTCTTCTGGGCAACGCCTTTAGAAGATTCAATGCACTTTTGCTCAAAGAAATCACTGTTAAAAATGTGAAACAGGTATCTTTTTAGCACATTGTTCGACTTTATTCGCAAGCAAGCTACGCGCTGATTAAGAGCAGCTGGTAAGAATTCTTTTGCTATTATCGCCACACGACCAACATTCCCGGTTAGCGACATCAATAAATCGCCTTCATCAAGCATAAATCTGCCTATGCCTTCAGACCCTATTGGATAAAAAGCAGGTGTATTGTCTTCTATAAAACCTTTTTGAACATTTGCTATACGAATAATGCGGATGCCCGAATCCACATAGTTTTCACTCTTAAAGGCAAAACCATTAAGAACGTCACAAACATCACCAATTCTTACCATCTTCATTTCTTTTTACTGCCTTTCTTCCAAGCAGATTCCTTCTGACGGTAAACTGTAAAAATATCATTTAGATATTCTAATGGAATCAATAAATAAGCTGTCTGGCCAGAGGTTTGATTTTCCTCCTTGCCAAAATCAATTATCTCAGCCGTCAGTCTTCCATCAACCTCATAAATCTCAATATTCCCGTGAGCAATTCCATTACGAATATGCCTAACTAAGTCTCGCGCTTCTGATTCTCCCTTTGCCATATAGAGTACCGGAACAGTATGCTTTTTATATGAACCTCTTGCGGGAAATACAATATTCTTCTTTGCATCATAGATTAGTGAAGAATCACTAAATCCATTTAAATGATGAATCGCTTTCGTGAATGCCTGGACTCTATTCTTATTGTCCCATATTGATTTATCGAACTTTCCGTCGCATAGAATCCAATCTAAGGCATCGGCATATTCTTTGAAGAGAGACTTGCTTACAAGTACTGAAAAGAATCTCATCCTATCGCTCCCCCAAATCCGAATTCGTTATTCCTCTTTCTTTTTACCGTTTCAGCGCAATCACTGTGCCATAAGGTTCCTTGACAGAGAGATTGCTCTCATCGCCAAACACTACCCAGATATTCCTGTATGTGCGGGGCTTGGGTATGCGGCTCTCCCCGTATCCGTCCGTGAAATAGATCATAAGGGCGTCACGGAAATACCGTTCGTTGTTTATATACTCTATCGCCGGTGAGAACGCGGTGCCGCCCCTGCCCACCACCTTTGCCTGCACGTCAGAGGGTTTGTTTACCTGGTACACCCGCTGTACCTGGGCGTCGCATTCCAGCACGGTGATCTCGTGCCTGCGCTTTGCGATTATGCCGAATATCTCGTTTATGATACTCGCTATCATCCTGTCATCCACGGATGCGGAAGTGTCTATGGCTACCACAATCTTGAGCACTTTGCTGTCCATGCTGCCGGACAGGTCAAAACGCTCCGGCTGGCGCCGGTTCAGGCGCGTGCGGGTCCTGCGCTTTTCGGCGGATATGGTGCCGACGTACTTTTTGAGTATCTGCTGCCAGGTCAGTCTGGGCGGCTGGTTGAGAACTTTTACTTGAGACATGAAGAAGCCAGGCATAAGCCCCCGCGCCTCTTCGTTCATCATGTCCACGGCGGCGTTGACCAGTTCCCGCACGGCAGCCCGGGCATCCTCTTCGTCGCCGCTTAACTGCCAGTCGTGATCCTTGAGTTGTCCCGCGTTCCGCACCGTGACCACCGACCGGGTATCTTTATCGTCCTTATCGCCGCCGGGACCACCGGGACCGCCAAGCTGCCCCATCATGCGCTGGGGCTGGCTTTGCTGCTGCGATGGGTTCTTCTTGTCCTTTATCAGTTCAAAATAGTACAGATAGTTTTCTGAACGGGCGACAGACTTGAGCTTAAACATCTCGGCAAGCGTTTTTGAAGTTATAAGCCCTTCCGGCTGCGCCAGGAATTTCTGGCGGCGGGCCTTGATCTCGTCGTTGATGCGGTCGTTCACCGCGGCGTCGGCGGCCAGGTTGAACTTCATAAGCAGGTCCGGGTCATCATGGCCGAGCTTTACCATTTCAGCTGGATGGTTGAGCACCACATGGTCGATCTCATGGCAGACGACGTAGATGATCTCCCTGAGGGCAAACTTGCACAGCAAAAGCGGGTTGCTCTCGAACACAGGCGGGAATTCGTTAAGCAGTATTCCGGCTATGCCGTTTACAGCAAAGTTTGCACGAAAGGACATATTCATCAGGATGAAACCGTAATAGCTGTCCCTTTCCGATATAAGGAACAGCTTTATAAGCTCCATCAAACGGCGGAAGTCCCGGTCGATCTCCTCAAGCACGTGAGTGCTCGGGCCGTCCATTTCCACCGCCGAAATATTCTCTTTTATCCTGAGCAGTACTGACTTTATGTCATCAGTCATTTACTTTCCCCGTTATTTGCTTTCCTCAATGGCCTTTCTGGTGGCGTCCGAAAGGTCGAGCATGTCGATCAGGTCTTTCTCGAACACGTCAAACAGCATTTCGATAAGGCTGTTGCCGTCGTCCGTCACGGCGCTGGTCAGGTTCTGGGCGAAGAGCAGGCGGGTTGACGAATCCAGCTTGCTGACCAGTACCGAGAGCTGTTTTTTTGTCCTCTCAAAGCCGGCCTTGTCCAGCATCATGAACTCGATGTTCTCTTTTAGATGGTTCAGCATCAGGTCGCAGGTCTGCACGCGCTTGCCTGCGGACATTTTGTCCAGCATGTCGGAAGTGTTCGTGAGTTTTTCGTCGTCGGCGAATATCTCTTCAGGCATGAGCGCACGGGTCTGAGTCACCAGGCTTGCGAAGAACATCGTAGCCACAGATGAACCGAGCTTGGAAGTGACGAGCACCTTCATGTCTTTTTCCACCTGCTTGGGGTCGTTCTCTTTGGCGGTAAAGAAGTCCCTGAGCAGCGGCTCGGAGGAAAGCAGCGTGTCCACCATGTCCCAGCCGCGGGGAGACGGAAGAGGCTTTTCCTCGTCGTCAAGCTCCTTGTCGGACGAGGACAGGCACTTGGGATTGTCCTTTATAAAGTTGAGGATGTCCGGTGATATTCCGGCAGTTATGCCGTAGGAGAGCCATTCTTTGGTATTGTCGCCCACTTTGATCTTGATGAAGCGGTCCAGTTGGGCAGGATCCATTTCGTTGGTGGCGTATACGCTGTTCTGCGTGCTGGGGTTCATGGCGCCCACGAACAGCACCCACCAAGGGAACTGATAACCGTTCACGCTGCGAGTGAGCAGTATGTTCATGAGTTCTTTGTATACCGTGTTCTCCGTGCGGTTGATCTCATCGATGAATATGATGACCGGTTTTACCTCTCCGGATTTGAGCAGGCGCAGCTTTTCCCCGACCGTGATGTCGTTCATGGCATAGCGGTTCTCATCGCCGCTCAGACTGGAATCGTCTGCCTGTATTTTTCCGCTTTTCTCGAACAGACGTTTTTCCTCTTTCTGTATGCGCTCGACGGCGTAATACGGCAGGAACCTAAAGCGGGTCTGGCCGCTACTGTCTTTGTACTGGTACGGCAGGCCGGTTATCTCGCCCTCTTTAAGGGTGCCGCCCTCGATGGTGATGCATACGCCGCCCAGTTCGTCCGCTATACTCTTTATCATGGCCGACTTGCCTATGCCGTGCTTGCCGGACACGAGCGGGGTTATGGCAAGATTCTTTTTTTCGCAGACAATATTCGACAGGATAGCCCTTTTTACAAGCCTTTTGGCGTCGCCTATACTGGTCATACTTTAACTCCCTTCAGTCTGAGAAATACGTTCAGCTGCTTTGAACGGTGCGATTTGCTCCGCCACGGATTCACGCCCCTGGTGAGCACCAAATAGACGTCCAGATCCGCGTAATGCTTCATAAAAAAGCTCTCGGAAAACTGCTGATGCAGGCTTATGAGCTTATGATCCAACGTGTCGAAATACTTGTCAAGATAAGTTTCACTGAACTGCATGCAGGAAAGCATGGCGTCCCGTTCCCAGTCCTTGAAGAGCGTGAAATTCTTCTCCACAAACTCTTCGTTTATGACAGGCGAGTTTTTGACGTAGTCCTTGAACAGTGTTTTATATTCTTTTTCCGTCCTCATGCGAGTCAGGTCATTGCTTACTACGCGCTCCGGCGGGATGACTGGCACGTGCGGGATGCCGTTAGAGTTGGGCGGCACAAGCTTGTCCAGGCTCATTGTCATATTGTCCGGCACGGCTTTTCCGCCGTGGGTCACGACCCTGTCTTCGCCTTTTATCCAGTGTTTGATCGCCCCTATCAGCGCACGGCATTCCCTTTTATAAGCATAGTCATAGTCGCCTGTGTCGAGCTCGGCGCGCAGCATTTCCAGATCTTCCGGCAGAAGTTCCTTGCCGTTCGTTTTCAGGATCTGCAGAATATCCATACCTGTGCTCCTCCGTTACATCACAGGCTTGTGCAGGCCATTGATAAGCTGCTTGACATACGGGAACTTGTCCGCCCCGAATAATCCCATGATGTCCGTGTCGCAGAACGGGCTGACTTTCATAAGATCCGCAGCGGTGATGTCTCCGTTCGTGCGCGCGTAGTCAATTATCTGTTTCATGAACTCCAGCTGTGTGCTGTTAAGCACACTGCCGTTCAGGAATGACCCGAATTTCGTCTGCACGGCGGACTCGTTTATGCCGGTCTGCGTCCTCAGATACGGCAGCAGCGGAGTGTTCCCGCTCCAGGCCGCGTAATCCGCCTGCGAACCCAGCTGAGAAGTAAACACGTCCTTAAGCTGTGTTTTTTCCGCTTCGGTCAAATCATCCAGGTTGCGCAGTTTGGCGAGGGCGGGGCTATCCTTATCGATGTATTCCCGCGCCTTCTCGGCGTACGTTTTCTGCGGTTTGGCAATATCAGTTCCGCCGCCGTCGCCGTCATCGCTGATCCAGTCCGCAACGTTGATTATGTAGTAAGACGGTTTATCCGGAATGTAGCTCATCAGGTCGCGGAGCTCTTTCCTCACGTATTCAGCGCGCTCAAGCGAGAAATTGTCCAGCAGGTAATCCCCGTGCCTCATGCTCTCGATGAGCTTTTCCTTTTTAAGCACATCGGGGATGGTCTTCAGCTTTCTGAGTTCCTCCATCCTGTCGGTCAGCTCCCTGTCCACGCCATAGAATCCGTGGCGGATCTTACGGGGGTCCTTGCCCTGGGAGATGCGCTCGTTGTACTCCGCCTCGATGGCGTAAATGATTATATCGAAGCTCTTGACCTTCGCAGGGTCATCCGACGACGGAAGCATGGGAAGTATGTGATCCTCTATCTCCATTATGCGGTCTATGGTCAGTTCGTCCCAGTTTTCGGCGGTGCGGTACTTGCTGACATAAGCCATGTTGTACTGCACCTCTATGCCATCGTTGCACAGTCCCTGCACTTTGCCGATAAAGTAGTTTTTAAGCTCATCCCTGTACTGCACATCAAATGCGGACAGCGCGTTCATATTCTGAAGCTGGTCGAGTATTCTCAGCTTGTATCCGTTCAGCAATACAGTCTGAGGCGTGACGGCATAAGTCTTTTTGTCGGAACTCTTCTCGACAGTCGACCAGGTGTTGCCCGTGGAGAAATAGCGGAAATTGTCAAAGTAGTCGAATATCAAGAAGCCCTGCTTGTCCATCCCCGGACCGAAAATGCCGGGGCTAAGCCGGGTGCCACGGCCTATCATCTGCAAAAACTTGATCTTGGAGCCGACGCTTTTGAAGAACACCAGGTTCAGCACGTCGGGGACGTCTATGCCTGTGTCCATCATGTCCACGCTCACGGCTATCTGGGGAAGATTGTCCCGTTCACCGAATGTGTCAATGATCGACAGGTTGTTTTCCACCTTGCTGTCTATAAGCTTGCAGAAGTCGAGGCCCTTTTCGGAATATAGCTTGTTGAAGCGCAGCACGATCTGCACGGCCTCTTCATGGCTGGACGCGAATATGATTGTTTTGCCTATTTTGTCCCCGCCGTTGATCTTGATTCCGTTCTTCATCAGATCGTTCAGCATGGCGTCTATGGTGCCGAGGTTGATAACGTTCCTGCCTATGCGCCTGGCTTCGATTCTGGAGCCGCGCAGGCTCACGTTTTCGTCATCATCAAGGAACGCATCTTCGTAGCTTTCCTTTTCTTCCTGCGAAAGGTCGTCATACGTGATGCCACGGCGCATCTTGTCCGTGGTCTTGTCCAGTATGGAGAAACCCACCAGGAACTTATCGGCGATCGCCTGCTCCAGCTCATAGGCGTAATCTGGTTCCCCGCTTGGCAGATGAAACACTTCATACGTGCTTTTGTTTTCCTCGTTGCGGGGTGTGGCGGTCAGGCCTATGATGAGCGCGTCAAAGTAGTGGAACAGCGCGCCGTATTTGTTGAACACGCTCCTGTGCGCCTCGTCTATGATTATAAGGTCGAACCTGCCAATGCCGAACTCCCGCGTGTCGTCGTCTATCAGGTTGATCATCGTCTGATAGGTGGAAAAGATGATGCGCGCATTTGGGTCGCGGTTAAGGCTGCCACCGGAATATATGCTCGTCGTCACATTGGGCAACAGCTTGTTGAAGTTCTTGTGCGCCTGCCTTACGAGGCTGGTCCTGTCCGCCAGGAACAGTACGTTCTTGGCCCAGTTCGCCTTCATCAGCACATCTGTCAGCGATATTGACACGCGCGTTTTGCCCGTGCCAGTAGCCATGACCAGCAGGCTGCTCCTGCGCATGGACATGAACGCCCTGCAGCACGCTTCGATGGCTTCTTTCTGGTAAGGCCTGCCGGTTATGTTCGTGTCTATCTGCGGGGAAGAAATGTCATGCCTGATGCCGGCGCGCAGCTTCAGCAGCTCAAGTTCCTCAATGGAATGAAACTGGAACACCCTTCGTGGTTTATAACCCAGCTGGTCGATCACGTAAATGTAATACCCGTTCGTGTAGTACGCTATCGGCTTGTATCCGCATTTGGCTGAAAGCTGGTTCGCCTTGTATATGGCCTTCATGCGCCCCTCGACTGGGTTTTTGCATGTGGCGGTGTATTCCACAATGGCCAGCGGCTTGCCGTCTTTGCCGTACATCACGTAGTCTATGTCGTCGCCGGAGTCCAGGCGGATCATGCAGCCCACCGCTCCGGGCATGCTCTGGTTCGGCACGGTCACTATGGGCCAGCCCGCTTCCCGCAGGGACGCCTTCAGGTACAGCTCACGGTTTTTGCTTTCGTCCCGCCCGTGCCTGACATCGAAATGCGTATACCGCATGCGCGGCGCGAATTTGGAAACGAGCTCGCTTTCCACTTCGACCTTTTCTTTGGCGGCGCTTTGCTCTGCCGCGCTGCCGGCGGACACAGGTTTCACGGGAGAAGGCGCTTTGCTCTGCGCTTCGGGAACGGTGAAGGCGGGGTAGTCTTTCACAAGCCCCAGCAGTATGCAGGTCTCACCCACCAGAAAGTGCAGCTGTTCCAGCACGGTCAGCGCTTCCTTCGCCGTAAGCGTGCCGTCGTGGGCGGCCACGTTGCCCATTTTCCGGATGATGTGTATGGTGCTGATCACCGTTTCGTCCCGCACATAATCCACGAAAGCCTGGTCAGTCACCATCTCGAACACGGTCATGCCGAAGTTCGGCACGCCCACGCCCGTGGAGTACAACAGCTTGACTATGAATTCCATGGCCTTGCGGGCGGATATGGCGCTTGGCGTAGGGAACTTTACCGCCAACGCTTCCGCGTCGCTGCAGTATTTGTACAGGCCTGCCATGTCCTGATGCGGTTTCAGATAATCAAAATTCATTTGATGCTCCTCCCGGGCGATGATGGTCTCTGACGAAATGATCGGTTTATCGCTCAGCGCTTTTTGGTGCCGCGCAATCCCCGCACGATGTCCCTTACGAACAGGCTGAGCAGGGTGGTCCCGATCCCGCTTGAGCGGCGGGCACGGTATGTTTTGTCCTTTGGATAATATGTCTTTGTGGCGAATACGGTGTACCCGGCATCTTTAGGCTTGAACGCGTATGTTACAGTCTTTTTGTATGGCCTTCCCATAATGGATGTAATTCCTCCCGCATTATTTCAACTCAATAGTCTTCAATGGTTATTGTGCGCTCAGATCACCATTTGATCCGTTTCGCGTCCAGTAACAGCCGCAGGCATTCCCGTTTATTCTGTTGCTCCTTCGGACTTTCTTTTTCAGAAAGATGCCGGCACAGCGCCTCCCGCAGCCGCTTCATCCGGGCAGGGGTTAGGTGGTCAGACATTTCGTTGAGTACAGCTTTGATCTTCTCCTGCATGGGATGTCTCCTACTACCACATCCCTGCGACCGCTTTGTTACTGAAAATAGGACAAGAAAGTATCCATCATAGCCATCACTTGATCATATCTATCATGCATCTCTTGGAGGTCTGAAATATTCATGGCATGAACGATACCGTCACGTATTTTCTTACATGTTTTTTGTCCTTTCCCTTTGTTGGCTCCAAATACAGGCGTCAGTACATGCTTTGGTATTTCAAGCTCGAAAAATGAAAGAGCATATGGTATCGTTCGCATGTCTAACACAAGTTTTATTTCACTACCATCTTCCGCTGTTTTCTTTACTTCTTTGTATTTTTCTATGTACGCTTTGCAAGTCACATCACAAAGCGTAAATTTGTCAATAAACAGTTGTCTTTCATGAATAAACAGAGCATTTTCTTCATTCTGCTTTGTCGTGTTCATTCGAGTCATTGCAAGTTTCTTTACTGTTTTCGCCGTTGGTTTTCCTGCCATAACATCACCCGAAGTATTTCTGCATCAAACTGTCAAACAGCAACTGTGCCTTATCCAGCGTCCTCTGCACGACAACTTTAGATTTGTCGACCTGGGAGACGAAGGCGGCAAATCTATTTTGTAGTTCTAAAGGTGGAACGAATGCATCCATGTTCACAATCATGTTAGTATATAATCCGGCTTGAGCAGCTGCATGAGCGCAATTAGCAATGTCGGCCTGAATAGGTTCACTCTTTATCAAATTGCTAAAGAATTCAGAGTTCACAAACCTTTTGTTCGGCTTCAGAAGGGCAACACTTCGAGCCATGCTAAACTCTCCCATTCCAGCTGGAACAATTGTGTTTTTCCCAATAGTAGCACCAACGCAAACAAGCAAAATGTCTCCTTCTTCAGGATTGCATCTTCTATAGATTCTGCTATGAACATCTCTAGGCACATATGATGTTTCAGATAAATCTATGGTGCCATCTTTTGTTATGTTTCGAGCCATGAAATACAGATAACCATCTTCTTTATCTACTCTGGGAACAGTTCCATGTTCTCCATCAGTTATCTTATCCGTTATGTCACCAATTCGACATTTTCTCCAACCATATGCATTTGTTTTTACATCCCCAAACATCTCGACAAATCGGGCTTTAGTGAGTTCATCTAGTTTTTGGATTTCCTGTCTTCTTTTGTCAATTATATTCACAATGCCATCAAGATTATTTGATATACTCAGCATATCACCTTCACTTAAGCAAGGTATCTCATACTGTGCTATTTGCTTCGGGCTAATATTTGGCTGCGCACACCCGAATGCTTCTTGTTGTATTCTATTTGACTGTCTCAATAAAAAGAATTTCAAAAATGTAGCTGGTACAGTCCTATTTCTTTTTCTAATAATTCCAACTCGCTGATTAATAACATACTTGTCATTAGTGCTCATTATCCCTATTTTTCCAGTTGTCGCACCTGAAAGAGCAACATAAATATCCCCGATCTGTGAATAATACTTTGGGTTTACCCTTTCTTGTGTATACTGACAATTGCTTAAGGCCAAAGAACAATCTGTAAGGATGTTTCCAATTTTAATAACAGGTAATCCATCATTTGAGTCATTAAACTCTTTTAGTGCAAACCCAGAATACACGTCACATATGTCACTTAAAATCATACTCATCATCCCCACAAATCCGAATTTGCCATCAGGATTCCGTCTCGTTCCCAGGTTCCTCATAGTCGATAATATAGTAGGGGCTCATACTATGCCTGGAAGTATAGCTGAGCATATTTCCAGATGACGGAACAATGCATTGAGAGAGAATATCGCTCGGTGCTGGTTCAAACCGCGTCACCCTGAACCACGATTTGAAGTTTGCAGCATTGTCTCGATAATACTCCGGTATGTATTGTTTTTCAGGCTGCTCCTTTTGAGCGGCATCGATATACGCCCAATATCGGTCAAACTTGCCGCTGTGGATCAGGAGGATTCTTGGCTCATCGTTTTCTATAAGCCCCTTCAGAATGGTTTCTGAAACCGCGTTCCCCATTTTTCCATACCAGACAAAGCCATAAGTGTCGATAACACGCTGGTGGACTTTGATAGTTCCCTCTTCCGGGGCAAACCGGTCAGCAAACCTTAACGCAATCGTTTTCATAAGCATACCTCGAACAATTAATCTCCAGTGGGAGCTCTTCACATCCCTACAACCAACTATACTGCTTTAGAATGCTGATTATTCGGTATTGATTCTTCTGGGTAATAACGGATACCATTTATCAAGTGAATTATGACCTTCTTGCAAATTCCCCCACCATAATACAATAGGACATGTATTTGAGATATTGAACTCAAAAGCACATAATGCTCCGAATCCTAAGGAAGGGTATGAAGAAAAGCCCAGAGGATATATCCCTTTGTTAAAGGAATCGTCCGAAAGCAACATAGAGCCTTTGTTGAGAAATTCATTCTCCAGAATCTTTCTGTTTTCTTCACAAGAAAAGATCCTACTTGTATAATGTCGGCTAAATTCCCTATAACAGTAGTGAAGCTTTTTGTTTGTTGCAAAAGCAATTCTTTCTTCAATATCCCTGTCTTCTTGCTTTGACGGCAACAACGGCCAGACAACGTCCTGCTGTAAACAGTATTCGTCACTATTGTCAAAATATTGTATAGTTTTTGTGTTTGATAGTTCCTTCCATCTATATAAACCAAATCGTATACCTTGTTCATAACATAGTTTGTCTAACTCCGTATTAACATAGCTAAGACCAGAAGAATAAGCAACGACAACGAATACATCTATGCTTTCTAATATATCGTTAGTTCTGTTATCAAATAGCAATTTTTTGATGTCTTTAATAACATGCTGTCCTGAATAAATGCCATCATCTATGTACACTAAGTGTCTCGCTTCACATTGATTCGTGCCCAACTTCATCGGTAGTGTTATTGACTCAAGAATACCAAGAAGACTCTTTTGGCTCTTTCCTCCCACTTGACATGCTGGAAAACAAACACCATCAAGCTCGTTACCATACAATTCTTGAACATGTCGTAACATGTCTTGTAAAAACGATCTGATTTGAGTTGAACTAAAATACCAATTCTCAAAAACATGAGTTATTTCTTGAAGAATAATGTCCTGCGTTGGTTTTTCGAACTGCGAAACCCACCGCTGAACATGCTTCTCATCTAAAGAATATGGCAATTCACCCGTCCTATAATCTGAAATGATATCTGACAATTTTTTAAAACACATCCGATCCATGACCATCACCCAAAGTATTTCTGCATCAGGCTGTCAAACAACAACTGCGCCTCATCCAGAGCTTTCTGAACGATAACTTTTGATTTGTCGACTTGTCTTGCAAAACTGATAAATTCATTTTGAAGTTCATCTGGTGGAATTATAAGTTTGTACCCCCGCATAGCCTTTAATCCTACATTCTTGATAGTGCTAGCAGTTGCGTTATCTTCAAGAAACTTTGCAAAGGAATCAGATTTCATGACCGCATATACAAATTCACGCTTCATTTCAGGCTTCAAGTTACAATAACAAGCACTCTTTCCCAACATCACGGTCTCCTTATTGTAGAAAGCTAACTTACCGAGAGTCCCGTTTATTGAAATCAGAATAGCGTTTTCTGAAATGTCGATATAATGTCTTTTATATGTTTCTTCGTTTACGAACTTTGTGCCGGGAGTTATCACAATGGTTCCGTCTATAAGATTATTCCCATTAATGAAAGGATATTCACCAGTATCATCATACTCTGGAGTGCCATGTAATCCGTCCCCAATTCCATCGCATGCTTCTTCAAGTGATACTACATCCCAGCCCTTTTCATTATCAACGGGATTCCCAAACATCTCGACAAATCGGGCTTTGATGAGGGTGTCGAGAGTGCGGAGCTGGTATTGACGAAGCAATTTAACCCTCTCTATACTTTCCAGTCGAGAGACTATATCTTCCTGTATCGACAGCTTCGGTAATTCAATTTCTATTTTGAGCAAATCGGCTTTAGTCAGACTGGGGATGGTCACAGCTTTGTTTAGTTTTTCAAAATCATAACGCAGGCAGAAATAATACAAGTACTTAGGCAGTAGAACATTTCTTTTAGCCTCAAGTCCGAAAGCAGTGTCAACATTCCAAAAGGGCACATCAACGAATAAAGGCTTGTTAATGTTACCTTTTCTGCCGATAACGACTGTGTGGGCCTGACAAATAAAGTCATCGGCATATCCCATAGCACCGCCACTCCCATAGATGGGATACGCGCCATTAGGATTCTCAACAGCACGTTGATTACGCCCATTCTTTATCTCGAGTACATCTGCAAATAGCATCCTTACATTCCCCACAAATCCGAATTTGTCGGATCTCTTTCTTATTCTCCCAGCAGTTTCCTTAGCGCTTTAGTCTCTTCCTCTATCTGCGCGTTCAGTCTCTCCAGTTCATCCAGAATCTCGCTGGTGGGCGGGTATTCCACGGCTACATAGTCTGTCTTCTTGTACTTATTGATGGACAGGTCATAATCGTTATCTACTATCTCCTGTTTGGGCACGAAGAAGCTCTGCTCAGTGCGTTCCCGGCCTTCTTCGGCTGGCAGGTCGTTAAAACGGGCAATAATGTCCGGTATGTCGTTGGCGTCGATAGGGCTGCGCTTGTCGTCCAGGCTGTAGCCGTCTGCCTTCATGTCGTAGAACCATACCTTGTCCGTGCCGCCGTGGCCGGTCTTGGTGAAGATGAGTATGGCAGTGGACACGCCGGCGTAGGGTTTGAATACGCCGGAAGGCATTGATATCACCGCTTCCAGGCGGTTGTTGTCCACCAGTTCCTGCCTGAGCGCCTTATGCGCCTTGGAGGACCCGAACAGCACGCCGTCCGGCACGATGGACGCGCAGCGCCCGCCGGTCTTGAGCGCTTTCAGGAACAGCGCTATGAACAGCAGCTCTGTTTTAGACGTGGAAGCCAGGTTAAGCAGGTCCTTGGATATGGTCTCCTTGTCCAGGCTGCCGGTGAATGGCGGATTGGCCATTATAAGTGAGTACTCGTCCCTGTGGGTGTTATCTTCCGAAAGCGAATCCATCCAGGTGATGTTTGGGGCTTCCACGCCGTGCAGCATCATGTTCATGGCGCCAATGCGCAGCATTGTCTGGTCGGTATCGAAGCCGGTAAACATAGTGGTGATGTAATGCTGCTTGTTGGCTTTCTGCATCAGCTCTTTAGCATAGTGTTCAGTTATGTACTGGGCCGCGGCGCAGATGAACCCTGCGGAACCCATGGCCGGGTCGCAGATGGTGTCCTCCAGCGTGGGCTTCATGAGCTCCACCATCATTTTGATTATATGCCTGGGCGTGCGGAACTGGCCGTTGGTGCCGCTTTGGGCGATCTGGGAGAGCAGGTACTCGTACACGTCGCCCATGATGTCCTTGTTGTTAAGGTCCAGGCTGTCCAGCGCGTCAACCACCTTCACCAGCACGCGCGCGGTGGGAACGATGAACAGCGCGTCCTTCATATATCGGGCGAAGGCGGTATCCTTGCCGGTGGTAAGCTCGTTCTTTATGAATGGGAACACATTGTCCGTCATGTTGCGGTACATTGTGTCGGGCTCGTAATGGCGGAACTTGCTCCAGCGGCAGTTCTGGTGCTGGGAGTCGAATATGGGATCGACCACAGGCAGATCAAACGCCGCGGCGTTGGCTTCCTTGCGCAGCTCGTTGTCGTCCAGTATCTTTATGAACATCAGATAGGTGATCTGCTCTATTACCGTCAGGGGGTTGGTCATGCCGGAAGACCAGAAAATGTCCCAGATGCCGTCAATCTTGTTTTTAAGTTCGCCTGTAATCATTGCGCTTCTCCTTTGCTGTATTTCGCGAGCATATTTTAACCAATTATAATTCTTATTATTCAATTTATTATAACAGAAATATAAAAGCTCTTCAACCTCAGGAATAAAGCCTAGATAAGTTTTTCTTTGCGGTCAATTTTAGTATTATTGTATATATTCCCCCATTCCGCTGACTTTAGCTGCTTGAGTCTGGCAGATTTCTATCGCACTAATTATTTTGCACTTTTTGCACATTTTCCTATTGCATTTTCATGTGCTATATGATATACTCTCTTTATAGGACAGTTTGTCCAATATTGGAGGGATCCGATGCGGTATAAAAGTGAGAGACGCATGAAACAGATCATCGACTTTGTCGACATCTATTACTCCGAGCATGGCGTCACGCCGTCTGTGCGGACTATCGCCGATGAGATAGGCTTTTCGAAGAGCAGTGTCCATTATTATCTCACCACCATGGATAAGAAAGGCATGCTGAGCTATGACGGGCACAGCATCACCACAGACAAGATATCAATGACTGTCCCTGAAAAAAGCATGGCGGCGCTTATAGGCACTGTCTCATGCGGTGAACCCCTGCTGGAAGAAGAGAACGTGGAAAAATACGTTCCCCTGCCCCGGGATATATTCGGAGATGGTGAACTATACATTTTGCGTGCGAATGGCGATTCAATGATCGAAGCTGGCATTGACAGCCGAGATTATGTAGTGGTGCGTAAACAGACGGATTTCAGCATCGGCGACATCGTGGTAGCGCTGGTGGATAACAGCGAAACGACTCTCAAACGCATTATGTATGACGAGTACAGCGACAGCATGTACCTCCATCCCGAGAATCCGGATTATCCGGACATACCCATAACGGACTGCCAGATACAGGGATTAGCAGTGTATGTGCTAAAACCACTGTGAGCAAATCCTCTGCGCTGGTGCAGATAGTTAATAGTTATATGTAGTCAATCTGATAGAGGTGAAAGAAAATGAAAGAGTATGACATTCATACCGAAGAGCAGGATCCCAACGACGAATCCAGGTTCGAATTCGTGGATGCTGACGACGCTGACGATGACGAAGAGGAAGAAAGCAAGGAGAAGACCGTGCTCGTGCCCAACGTCATCGATATGGACACGTATTTCCATAAACACTACGATAAACAACTTATAGCCGAACTGAACGAACTGCTGGCTGACGGGAGCATAGCCGAAAAGACCGGCCGGGAAATCGTGTCCGAGCGCATACTGCCCGAAGAATGTAGTGTGAAAAGTATCCGCTATTGGGGCGAAAGCAGGCAGACCTTTTATATCGACCTCGAGGTAAGGCTGGAGCTCAAGGTGCGGTCCGGAAATGAGACAGATACGGACTTTTTCTGGTTCTACGTCATATTCTGGTACTGCTTCGACGACGTTGACGAGGAGTGCTCGCTGCATGAGTTCGGGCTGATGGAAAACAAGCACAGCCTCCGTTACTGCTGGAAACTTGATAAATACCTGGTGCCTGTGTTCCGCCGTGATGAGATCGAGTTCTACGCGCCAGAGATTTGGAGAAAGTACATACCTGAAGCTGTAGATAACCCGGAAGCGCGCCATTCCGCTTTCCTGGCAAACGCCATGGGGCTGACCATTACCAATCTGAGACTCTATTGCCGCCCCCACACCAGGGCCGTTATATTCTTTGAAGACGGCAAGCTGCCGGTAGAGCCTGAACCTATTAACAGCGCCCGTAGGGATGCCGAACCGGTAGAAATGCCTGTAAAGGCGAATACCATAGTGCTCAATACCAACACTAAAAACGACTATGATCACACCCTGGATATATATCACGAGTGCATACATTACGAGTGGCATTACCTGTTCTATAAATTGCAGGCGATGCACAGCAGCGACCTGGAGCAGCTTACCGCTACCAGGGTGACCGTAAAGAAAGGCAAGCCCGTCTCCGGGCCTACAAATTTTATGGAGAGCCAGGCGCGTCTTGGCAGTTACTGCCTCATGATGCCCATGTCCTTCATGAAAGACAATATCAAGAAACTGAAAGCCGAGTTCAAGCCCTATGCCCGCAAGGAAGGCTACTTCGATCACGACGGCTTCAAG
>JAEEGL016293510.1_pt1 | contig 28256 bp, 23 predicted proteins | sample 9134231 | NCBI WGS metagenome assembly JAEEGL01 (sample SAMN16246548, study PRJNA631951) | gut metagenome | biome: gut microbiome; feature: rumen; material: fiber-attached | host: Bos | place: Iran: Karaj | collected 2018-10
CGCGCGTGGGTGATGCCCGCGACGGCGGGACGGCGGCTGATGGCGGTGCTCTTTGCGCTGCTGTGGGTGGGTGCGGCCCTGGGTCAGTCGTTCACGCTGTCGGGGAAGGTCACTGACGATGACGGCAACGCCATTGAGCTGGCCACGGTGTCGTGCCTGGAGCAGGGCGCGGTGACGATGGCCAACCTGAAGGGTGAGTACTCGCTGAAGCTGCGCAGTGCTGACTCGGTGGTGGTGAAGTTCTCGATGGTGGGCTACCAGACGCGCACGCGCACGCTGCGCAAGCCGAAGGGCAACCAGCGTCTGCTGGTGACGCTGCACCCTATGGAGGCGCTCGACGAGGTGGTGGTGACCGAGAAGCGTCGTCAGACCACGGGCACCGAGGAGCTTGACCTGAAGGACTCGCGGCAGGGGCCGTCGGCCAGCGGCAACGCCGTTGAGGAGCTTGTGCAGCAGCAGGCTGGCGTCTCGAGCCATAACGAGCTGTCGAGCCAGTATAACGTCAGGGGCGGTTCGTTCGACGAGAACTCCGTATATATAAATAATGTGGAGATATACCGCCCGCTGCTCATCCGCAGCGGACAGCAGGAGGGCCTGTCGGTTATCAACTCGGACATGGTTGAGCGGGTGCAGTTCTCCTCGGGCGGGTTCGAGGCCCGCTACGGCGACAAGATGTCGTCGGCCCTGGACATCCAGTACCGCAAGCCTACGCGCTGGGAGGGCAACCTGCAGGCCTCGCTGTTGGGCGCCTCGGCCTTCGTGGGCTACGGCTCGAAGCGGAAGGTGACCGTCGCTGGACAGCAGTCGCCGGTGTTCACGATGAGCCACGGCATCAGGTACAAGACGAACCGTTACCTGCTGGGCTCGCTGGAGACGAAGGGCGAGTACCGTCCGAACTTCCTGGACTACCAGACCTATATCACGTGGCAGCCTAACGAGCGGTGGTCCCTGGACCTGATTGGCAACATCTCGGAGAACCACTATAACTTCATCCCCTCCGACCGCGAGACGAGCTTCGGCACGATGCAGAACGCCAAGTCGTTCAAGGTGTACTTCGACGGACAGGAGAAGGACGTGTTCCGGACCCTCTTCGGCACCGTGCGCGTACAGCGCCTGTTTACGCCGCAGACCCGCGTGGCGCTGCTGGCCAGCGCCTTCCATACCAAGGAGAAGGAGACGTATGACATCCAGGGCGAGTACTGGTTGAGCGACGCTCAGACGCAGGAGTCTCTGGGCGTGGGAACCTATATGGAGCATGCCCGTAACTACTTGACAGCCAATGTTCAGAGCGTCAAGCTCATGGCGAGCCACCGTACCCGGAAGCACGACTGGGAGGTGGGAGCCACGATGAAGTGGGAGAAGATAGAGGAAGACGCCCGAGAGTACGAGATGCGTGACTCCTCGGGGTACTCTATCCCCCACCAGGCCGACCGCCTGGACCTCATCTACTCGCTGCGCTCGAAGAACTCGGTGAGCTCGACACGCATCGAAGCCTACCTGCAGGACACCTTCCGCTGGCAGACCGGCGGCGGTGAAGAGGAAGACAGCCAGCCTACACTCTGGACGTTGAACTACGGGGTTCGTCTGGCTAACTGGTCTTGGAACAAGGAGACCATCGTCTCGCCCAGAGTCTCGCTGGCCGTGATTCCCGCGTGGAACCAAGACATGACGTTCCGGCTCTCCACGGGACTCTACTACCAGGCACCCTTCTACAAGGAGATGCGCGACACGTCGACGGTCAACGGACAGACCGTCGTCACCCTGAACAAGAAAATCAAGAGCCAGCGGTCGCTGCACGTCGTGGGCGCCTTCGACTACCGCTTCCGCATGGCCAACCGCCCGTTCCGCTTCTCAGCCGAAGCATACTTCAAGCTGATGGACAACCTCATTCCCTACAACGTACAGAACATGAAGGTCGTCTACTACGGCGAGAACGTCGCCAAGGGCCACGCCTTCGGACTCGACCTGAAGCTGTACGGCGAGTTCGTGCCGGGCACCGACAGCTGGCTCACGTTCTCAGTCATGTCGACCAGACAGACTATCAACGGCGTCAAAGTACCTATGCCGACCGACCAGCGGTGGGGCGTCAACCTGCACTTCACCGACTACTTCCCCGGCACCCAGCGGTGGAAGATGACGCTCCGCCTGGCCTATGCCGACGGACTGCCCTTCGGCGCCCCGCACCGCGGACTGGAGTACCAGCAGTTCCGCGCGCCGGCCTACAAGCGGGCAGACATAGGACTGTCGTTCCTGGCCCTGGGCAAGACCGACGCCGCCCCCTCGCTGCGCCGTCCCCGCATATGGCTTGGCATTGACGGACTCAACATCTTCGGCATCTCGAACGTCAACTCATACTATTGGGTCACCGACGTGACCAATAAGCAGTACGCCGTGCCGAACTACCTCACGGGCCGCCAAATCAATGGCAAGGTTACCGTAGAGTTTTAATAATGCTTAATTATTTCCCTTTTCAGCCGTAATCTCCATTTTTCTTCGTATCTTTGCAGAAATATTGTAACCAAGAACAAGAAGTTATGAAGATTTCCCACATTGAGCATCTGGGCATTGCCGTCCAGAGCATTGAGGAGAGCCTGCCGTTCTTCACGGACGTGCTTGGCTTGGAGTGTTATGCAACAGAGGTCGTGGAAGACCAGAAAGTGAAGACAGCCTTCCTGAAGTGCGGAGAGGTGAAGCTCGAACTCCTGGAGCCCACAAGTCCCGAGAGCACCATCCAGAAGTGGCTCGACAAAGGCAACAAGGGCGTTCACCACGTAGCCTTCTGCATTGAAGACGGTGTGGCCAACGCACTGGCCGAAGTCTCTGAGAAGGGTGTCCGCCTGATAGACGAAAAGCCCCGCAAGGGTGCCGAGGGCTTAAACATCGCCTTCCTGCACCCGAAGTCAACCTGTGGTATATTAACTGAACTTTGTGAACACTAAGCAACTATGAGCAAACAATTAGAGAAGATCAAGAAACTCATCGAGAAGCGCGAGCAGGCCCGTCTCGGTGGTGGAGAGAAAGCCATACAGAAGCAGCACGAAAAAGGCAAGTACACCGCCCGTGAGCGCGTGGAGATGCTGCTGGACAAAGGCTCGTTCGAAGAGTACGACATGTTCAAGGAACACCGTTGCCACAACTTCGGCATGGAGAAGAAACAGTTCCTCGGCGACGGCGTCGTTGCCGGCAGCGGCACTATCGACGGGCGACTGGTGTTTATTTTCGCCCAGGACTTCACCGTACATGCCGGCTCACTGTCGGAGACCATGTCGCAGAAAATCTGCAAGGTGATGGATATGGCCATGAAGATGGGAGCACCGGTGATCGGTATCAACGACTCAGGCGGTGCCCGCATACAGGAAGGCATCAACGCCCTGGCAGGCTATGCAGAGATTTTCGAGAGGAACATCCTCGCCTCGGGCGTCGTGCCCCAGATCTCAGGCATCTTCGGCCCCTGCGCAGGCGGCGCCGTATACAGCCCTGCACTCACCGATTTCACACTGATGATGGAAGGCACGTCATACATGTTCCTCACCGGACCCAAGGTGGTGAAGACCGTCACCGGCGAGGACATCGACCAGGAACACCTCGGTGGTGCCTCGGTACACGCCTCGAAGTCGGGTGTCACCCACTTCACCGCCAAGACTGAGGAAGAGGCCGTCGAGATGCTGAAGACCCTGCTGTCGTACATTCCCTCGAACAACATGGAGCTGGCACCGCGCAAGAAGTGCGACGACCCCATCGACCGTCTGGAAGACAGCCTGAACGAGATTATCCCCGAGAACCCCAATGAGGCGTACGACATGTACAAGGTGATATCCGCCATCACCGACGACCATGAGTTCTTTGAGGTCCAGCCCAAGTTCGCCAAGAACATTATAGTAGGCTTTGCCCGCTTTAACGGGCAGAGCGTGGGAATAGTGGCCAACCAGCCTAGCTGCTATGCAGGTGTGCTGGACGTGAACGCTAGCCGCAAGGGCGCCAGGTTTGTGCGCTTCTGTGACGCGTTTAACATTCCCATAGTGTCGCTCGTGGACGTACCGGGATTCCTCCCCGGCACAGGCCAGGAGTACAACGCCGTCATCCTGCACGGAGCCCAGCTGCTCTATGCCTACGGAGAGGCCACAGTGCCTAAGATCACCGTCACACTGCGCAAGTCGTACGGCGGCAGCCACATCGTCATGGGCTCGAAGCAGCTGCACACCGACCTTAACTACGCCTGGCCGTCGGCTGAGATCGCCGTCATGGGCGCTTCGGGAGCCGCTGCCGTGCTCTACGCCAAGGAAGCCAAGGCCAAGAAGGAGGCCGGCGAAGACGTGAAGGCATTCATCGCCGAGAAGGAAGAAGAGTACAACGAACTCTTTGCCAACCCCTACCAGGCCGCCAAGTACGGCTACATTGACGACGTCATAGAGCCTCGCAACACGCGCTTCCGCATCTGCCGCGCCCTGGCCCAGCTGGCCACCAAGCGCGACGCACTGCCTGCCAAGAAGCACGGTAACATTCCCATGTAAAAACTGTCGGCTTATGAAGAACGAAGTCTATGCGGCCATTGCCATGGCACTATACGAGTTCAAGGGGAATAATGTCCACGACAAGGAGCCGGGCATCATTACGATAAGCGAGAAGCAGACGCAATGGAACGGCTACGCACTCACTATGACAGCGCACCCATAACAAGGAACAGGTAACAGTGAAAAGTGAATCATTATGAAGAAAGAATATAAGTACACCATCAATGGCAATGAGTACGAAGTTGCCATCGGTGATATTGTAGAGAACGAAGCCGTGGTCACCGTGAACGGTGAGGAGTACAAGGTGGCGTGGGAGCCCGAGGCAGAACCTGAGAAGAAGGTTGTGGTCAGGCCCGCTGCCGCTGCTCAGGCCAGTGACGAGGGCGAGACCGGTTCGGCTGCTGCCGTCAACACGAATAACGCCATCAAGGCTCCGCTGCCTGGCGTCATTACCTCTATCGAGGTGAACGTCGGTGACGAGGTGAAGGCCGGCGACGTGCTGCTCGTGCTGGAGGCCATGAAGATGGCTAACAACATCGAGGCCGAGAAGGACGGTAAGGTGACAGCCATCTGTGTCAAGCCGGGACAGAGCGTCATGGAAGACGACGCCCTGGTGGTCATTGAGTAACAACAGACCAATATCAACAAATAAGCCGCCCCTGACCGGGGCGGCTTATTGTTTAGAGGCGGTTGCCCTCCTTGGGGAAGACGACGGTGGGCCGGAACGTCCTGGCCTCCTCGAAATCCATGAGGGCGTAGGAAATGATGATGACGACGTCGCCTACCTGGACGCGCCGTGCCGCGGCACCGTTCAGGCAGATGCAGCCGCTGCCGCGCTCACCCTTGATGATGTAGGTCTCAAAGCGCTCGCCGTTGTTGTTGTCCAGCACTTGAACCTTCTCGCCGGCGATGAGGTTCGCGGCGTCCATCAGGTCCTCGTCGATAGTGATGCTGCCCATATAGTTCAGGTTGGCTTCCGTGACCGTGACACAGTGCAGCTTGGACTTCATTACTTCTATCATCATAGTTCCTTGTATTTGATGTGGTCAATAAGGCGGATGGGGGTCTTGCCGCAGTAGACGGTGATGCAGCCCACGACGTAGGGCGTGTCGTCCCACGACTGGACGTCCTGCAGCGTGTTGCCGTCGACGATGGAGAAATACTCCACGTCGAGACCGTCGATGGCATTGATGTCGGCGACAACCTTGTCATGGGTCTCCTGGACGGTGTGCTTCTTGGCGTAGGCCACGCTGGCTTTCAGCGCCTTGTAGATGTTGGGGGCGATGGCACGCTCGTCCTTCGACAGCAGCGTGTTACGCGAGCTCTTGGCGAGACCGTCCTCGTCGCGGACAATGTCACACTCGACAATCTGAACAGGGAGACCCAGGTGGCGCACCATGGCCTTCACGACGGCAATCTGCTGCCAGTCCTTCTCGCCGAAGTAGGCACGCTGGGGACGGACGATATAAAACAGACGGCTGACCACCTGGCAGACACCATTGAAGTGCCCGGGACGGTGGGCGCCCTCCATGACTGTGGAGACGGGAGGGTATTCGAACTGGCGCGTGTCGGGCGTGGGGTACATCTCCTCGACCGACGGTGCCAGCACGTAGTCGGCACCACAGGCCTCCAGTACCTTGCAGTCGGCATCGAGCGTGCGGGGATAGTTCTTGAGGTCGTTCTTGTCGTTGAACTGGGTCGGATTGACGAAAACCGAGACGACGGTGATCGCATTCTCCTTGACACTGCGGCGCACCAGCGAGGCATGTCCCTCGTGCAGTGCACCCATGGTCGGCACCAGACCGATTTCCTTTCCTTGTTTGCGGTCATCAAAAAGCTGGTTCTGAAGGTCCGCAATCTTATTGAATACTTTCATTTCTTTTCCTTAGCTGTGCGTTATGGGGTGCAAAATAACAACTTTTTTGCCAAATAAGAAAGAAATAACCTAAAAATATGCCAAAATAGGGGCTAAAAAACCTTAATTCTGCACGTTTGGGCGGCTTTTGTGAATTATTTTTCGTACCTTTGCACTCAGATTTAAAGACACGGTATGGCAAAGAAGATTTTATTCATTAACCAGGAGATTGTTCCCTATGTACCAGACAACGACCTCTCACTGATGGGTAAGGCGCTCCCGCAAGTCCTACAGGACAACGGGCATGAGATTCGTACTTTCATGCCGAAATGGGGAGTTATCAACGAGCGCAGGGGCCAGTTGCACGAGGTCATCAGACTCTCGGGAATGAACCTGATCATTGACGACACCGACCATCCGCTGATTATCAAGGTTGCCACCATCATACAGACGCGCATACAGGTGTATTTCATCGATAACGATGAGTACTTCTCAAGGCGGCAGATGGTGCAGGATGAGAACGGTACAGACTATGCCGACAACGGCGAGCGAGCCATCTTCTTTGCCCGTGGCGTGCTGGAGACCGTGAAGAAGCTGCGTTGGGTGCCCGACATCATCCACGTACAGGGATGGATGGGAGCCTTGGTGCCACTGTATATCAAGACTGCCTACCACGACGAGCCGTCGTTCTCGAACGTCAAGGTGGTTACCTCGCTCTTCCCGAACACACTGACGCAGGACTTCGATGCCAACTTCAAGAACTGCATCCCCTTCCGCGATGCCACGGAGGACCTGCTGAAGAAGTACAAGGACGTGCTGGACTTCGACGAGCTCTGCAAGCTGGCCATCGACTACAGCGACGGGGTCATTGCGGCTCATAAGAATGTTAACAAAGAACTGATGAAATATGCCAAAGAGAACAACGTTCCTGCTTTGGCGTGGCCTGGCGATGACTTCGGCGAGGCCTACGAGGAGTTCTATGAGAAACTATAGGATTAATATGACAAAGAAACTAATGGTTGGGATTGCAATGATGACGATTGCAATCTCTTCGTGTAATGAGACTACCGACTATTTAGGCACCTCCCTGGTGAGCGACATAGACAGGTTCGTGGCTGTGACGGACACCTTTGACGTGTCAACACGCTCTATCTATGCCGACTCCATACTGTCGCGAAGCACGTACTCGTACCTGGGCCGCATCAAGGACCCCGAGACCGGTTCGTACATCTCAAGCGACTTCATGACGCAGTTCACCATCCTGGAGGGTGAGGCCGACGCCATCTTCGTGCCGAAGGACTCGGTGCGCAGCCTGGACGACCAGGGACAGCCCATTGTGGACTCCTGTTTTGTCAACATCGTTATCAATAGCTACATGGGGGATTCCCTGACCGCTATGAAGTTGAAGATGACGGAGATGGCGAAGCCTATGGGGGAGAACGTCAACTACTACACGAACTTCGACCCGGCAGAGAAGGGGTATCTGAGGAAGGACGGCATCTCCAAGAACAAGTTCTACTCCATTGCCGACCTGCAGCAAAGCGACAGCGTGCGTAACTCCAGGCGCCAGGGGGCGTACTACGAGAGTATCTCTATTCCCTTGAACGAGGAGTACAAGGACCAGGAGGGTAATACGTACAAGAATTACGGCACCTACCTGCTGCGGAACTTCTATGCGCATCCGGAGTACTACAAGAACTCGCAGACGTTTGTCAAAAAGCTCTGCCCGGGCTTCTACATTCAGACCGTGGACGGACTAGGCATGATGGCAGAGGTACAGATGACGCAGCTAAGGTTGTTCTACAAGCATCAACACGATACGGTTACCATTGCCGACGTCAAGGAATTCACCGGCACCGAGGAGGTACTACAGACAACCCACTTTACCAATGACCGGGAGAACATCAAGCGCCTGGCGGCCATCGACACTTGTACGTACATCAAGGCGCCTGACGGCATCTATACGGAGGTGACGCTTCCCGTGGAAGAAATCAAGAAGGGCCACGAGAACGACACCATCATGTCGGCAAAGATCGTGCTGCGCAAGATGAACGAGATCAGCGAGTTCAGCGAATACCTGCTGATGGAGCCGGAGAACCTGCTGATGGTCATGAAGGACAGCCTTCATACGTTCTTCGAGGAAAGGAACTTGCCTAACAACATCACGTCCTATCTGGCGACGTATAACAGTTCGAAGAACTCCTATACGTTCAACAACATCTCGGGCATGATAAACCACATGTACAACAAAGCGAACAGGAGCGAAGGCTGGAACAAGGTTGTGCTCATTCCAGTACAGGTGACGAAGACGTCGGCTTCATCGTCAACGGCAACCGGGTCAGTGGCCAGCGTCAACAACGAGCTAAGGGTGACAAGCATCCGGCTTGTAGGAGGCAGCAGGAACAGGCACGAGGCTGTGCGCATGAGTGTGGTCTATAACAAGAACGAGTGATGGCCGACAACTTCCTGGAGAAGCACTATGAGGAGTACGAGGCCCGTAAAGCGGCGTACCTTCGCAAGAAAAGACACCTGCCAAAGATAAAGCATCATCTTCCTGAACGTCCGGAAGATGATGCCTTATAATACTTCTTTTTATCCCACTATAGTCTTCAAGCTTAGCCCATAACAGCCTTCTTTCTTATCCGATAATGGTGTAGCGGGCAAACTTCAAGAGCAGCTGCTTGGTGCCGGCATTCTTGAAGGCCACGGTGGCCTTGGCATTCTCGCCGGAGCCTTCTACGCTGATGACGGTGCCGATGCCGAAGCGCTGGTGCTCAATGACATTCCCTTCCTTGAGTCCGATATTGCCAATGGCCGACTGTGGCCGGGGCGTCTCATGGCGTATAGGCACCAGGCGCGGCTTGGGGTCAGCGACAAACTGCGTTGCGACAGGATGGGGGTTCTGGGAGCTTTGAACCTTCTGACGAGGTGCATACCCCTGTGAAAAGCGGGAGGGAGAGGGTGAAGAGTGACCGCCTTCAAACTTCAGAGAGGGTGAAGAGTGACCGCCTTCAACTTTCAGAAGGCTGGGGTCTATGTCCTTGATGAAGCGCGACGGGGTGTCATATTCCATGCGGCCATAGCGGAAACGGTTCTGTGCGCAGGTCAGGATACAGTGCTTCTCAGCCCGGGTGATGGCTACATACAAGAGTCGGCGCTCCTCTTCCAGCTCACGCATTGAGTTGGTACACATGGGCGAGGGGAAGATGTTCTCCTCAAGCCCGACGACGAAGACCGTGGGGAACTCCAGGCCCTTGGCGGCATGGATGGTCATGAGCACCACCTTTGGCTGTTCGTCATTGTCGTCGCTGTCGAGGTCAGTGAGCAGTGCCACCTCCTGCAGGAAGTCGTTCAGCGATGTCTCGTTCTCGAGGCCCTCCTCCTTTCTGCTCTCTACAAAGTCCTGCATACCGCCGAGAAACTCCTCTAAGTTCTCCTGACGCGACAGGTCCTCGGGGTTCGTCGAGCTGTAGATATCCTTACTAATGCCGCTCTCCATGATGATGCTATGCCCCAGCGTGTATGCGTCCTCGCTGCCGATACGGGCTGTCCAGCCCTCGACCAAGGCTCTGAAGGCGTCAATCTTATTCAGCGTGCCCTTGCTGAGCTTCAGGTCAAAGACCACTGGCTGCCGAATAACATCCCAAAGGCTGACGCGATGCAGGTTAGCTGTCTCTACGATTTTGCCCACCGTAGTGTCGCCAATGCCGCGGGTAGGATAGTTGATAATACGGCGCAAAGCCTCCTCATCGCTGGGGTTAGCGACGACCCGGAAGTAGGCAATGACATCCTTTATCTCCTTACGCTGGTAAAAGCTCAGGCCCCCATAGATACGATAGGGTATACCGTCCTTTCGCATTTGCTCCTCAAAGCTGCGGCTCTGGGCATTGGTGCGGTAGAGAATGGCGAAGTCGGAGTACTCGCAGCGGTCCTCCCGACGGAGGCGTTTGATGTCGTTGCAGACAATCATCGCCTCCTCCTTGTCGCTATAAGCGGGTTTCAGCGTGAGGCGCTCGCCCTTCTCATTCTCGCTGAAGACGTCCTTACGGATCTGCCGTTCGTTCTTACGAATGAGACTATTGGCTGCCTGGACGATGAGCTGCGTGGAGCGATAGTTTCGTTCCAGCTTGAACAACTGGGCGCCGTCATACATCTTTCCGAAGTCAAGAATGTTGTCGATGTTCGCCCCGCGGAAGCTGTAGATGCTCTGAGCGTCGTCGCCCACGACACAGACACGTCCGTGCTCGCGTGCCAACAGCAGGACAATCTCCTGCTGAGCATAGTTCGTATCCTGATACTCGTCGACGAGAACATACTGGAAGCGAGCCATATACTTCTGCCTGACGTCCTCGTTGTCGTGGAGCAGCACGTAGGTCTGCACCAACAAGTCGTCGAAGTCCATGGCGTTGGCTTGCCGGCAGCGCTCGGCATAGCGGCTGTAAATCTGCGACACCAGGGGACGCTTATGCTGGGCATCGTCTGCCGCCCACGAGCTGACGGCATACTGCTGGGGCAAAACCAGGTGGTTCTTAGCCATCGAAATGCGGTCTGCCACGCTACTGGGCTTGTAGGTCTTGTCGTCTAATTGCATCTCCTTGATGATGTTCTTCACCAGCGAGCGGGCATCGGCTTGGTCGTAAATGGTGAAGTTTGATCCGAAGCCGATGTGCTCAGCCTCTGCCCTTAGTATGCGGGCAAAGACAGAGTGGAAGGTCCCCATCTGCAGGCGCAGGGCACTGTCCTGCCCCACCAGCCTTCCTATGCGCTCCTTCATCTCGCGGGCAGCCTTGTTGGTAAATGTAAGAGCCAGAATGTTCCAGGGTGCCATGCCACGTTCCAGCAGATAGGCTATCTTATACGTCAGCACGCGCGTCTTGCCTGACCCGGCTCCAGCAATCACCAGCTGCGGTCCGTCACAGTATTCCACGGCCCTGCGCTGCCCTTCGTTCAGTTCGTTCAGTAAGTTACTCATCTCGCAGACAGAGGTTGATGTTTATAGCCTGCAAACTTACATAAAATTTTCTAATTATCCAATAGTTCCGGTAAAAAAGAGGAAATAAAGCACTTTTTCCTCAAAAAGCAAGGCTTTTCGGCAGGAAATGTGTACCTTTGCAGCACGTAACCAACAATTAATTCAAGATTATATGAAACAGACCATCCTCGCAATTTCGGGTAAGCCCGGACTTTACAAGCTCGTTTCCCGCGCCAAGAACAGCCTTATCGTAGAGGCCCTTGACGACACCCATAAGCGTATGCCCGCCTTCGGGACAGACCGTATCACGTCGCTCGCCGACATTGCCATGTTCACTGAGACGGACGACGTTCCCCTGATGAAGGTCTTTGCCTCGATGCGCGACCTGGAGAAGGGCAAGGCAGCCAGCGTCGACTTCAGGAAAGCCTCGGCCAAAGAGCTGCACGACTACTTCTCGAAGATACTCCCCGACTGGGACCAGGAGCGCGTGCAGAACAGCCATATCAAGAAGCTCATCCAGTGGTATAACATCCTTGTCAAGGCCGGCATTACCGACTTCGAGGAGGATCTGGCCCCCACCGAGGGCGACAACATCGACGACCGCAAGGACTAACCGCGGCGCAAGCATTGACGAAGCGCGGTGACCATAGGTACGAGCCGCGGCGCACACCATCAAAAAGAGCAACCCCCACGAGGTTGCTCTTTTCCTTTTCTCCTGTCTTAGAACCTTCCCGGTCCGCCGAAGCCACCGCCGCCGCGTCCTCCGCGTCCGCCGCCGAAGCCGCCTCCGCGTCCTCCGGGTCCGCCTGGTCCGCCAGGACCTCCGAAGCCCCTTCCGCCTCTCGGTCCCCGCATGTTCGACATGCCTCCGAAGAGGTTCAGCTTATAGATGACGTGCAGCATGGCATAGTTCGTAATGGCGTTATACTCCGTATCGTTCCTCGACATGGCCGAAATGGTACGGCTAAAGGTCGACTGTTCGTGCAAGATATCGTAGAACTGGAGCGATAACGTCAGGGCGTTCCCCCTGAGGAAGGACTGCGATACCTGCGCATTCCAGATCAGCTCGTTCGTGTTCATGGACGAGTCGTTGTATCCCCGTCGCGAGTTCATGTTCATGCCCGTCGACAGCTGGGTGCCCCAGGGAGCCGTCAGCATCAGGCTGGCGCCGTACGAGAAGGTCCACGTATCCAGGTTATTGTTCTCCTGCAGGGCACTACGCGCATGCATATACTCCAGCGAGCCGTTCAGCTCGAACTCCAGCCAGTCGTTGCGATAGCTTGCTGCCAGGCGCTCGCCCAGCGTGGTCGTCTTCGTCGTCGACTTCTGTGAATTCTGCTGCCCTACGCTCACATAGCCCACGTTGTTCGCGTACCTGAGCGTCGTAAAGGTGTTGACGTTGTAGTACCCGGTCGAGTCAATGGCCGTATTGAACATAAACATGGCGAAAGCATTCCAGTTGCCGTTGATGTTCTCGGGCCGTGTCATTCTGGCACCCGTCGTCTCATCGTACGTCACCATGTTCGACACCGAGTTGGACGTGGTCTGGAAGCTCACGTTAGCCATCATGCTCCGCTGGTGACTCTGGATATAGTTATTGTAGAACAGGCGGAACTCCTGGGTAAACGAGGGCTTCAGCCCGGCGTTACCCCTGCGCACGTTCAGCGGGTCACTGTCGTCATAGATGTCAAGCAGGTCCGTCATCGAGGGCTGGCTCGTCGTACCGCGGTAGTTGAACCGCAGCTGGCTCACGTTCGAAATCTTCCAACGGAAGTCTGCCGTCGGCGACCAGTTCATCACGCTCCGCTTCGTCACCGTGTCCGTTGTCTGGAAACGATAGGTCAGTTCCGAGCTCTGTGGAATGAACTGCACGCCGGCGTTGAGGTTAAAGTTCTTCCGTGTCACGCGCAACATTACCTGCGCCGTATGGATGTAATTCTTATACTTAGAGTACTGGCTCTGGCGAGGGTCCTTCAAGTCCTCCAGCGCGTAGGGCGGGTTATGGGTGTCCAACAGCGAGAGGTAGCTCCCCCATCCGCGGTATTCCGGGTTGATACCCATGAAGTCAATGCCCGTCTGCGCCAGGTCGTACGTGCCGCGGTCGCTCTTCGAGAACTTATACTGGAACTGGTAGCTGAACTGCAAGTATACACGGTCGAAGATAGGCTCGCTGTACGTCGCCCTGATGCTGTAGTCCCAACTCTTCGTCGGCGTGACAGAGTAGCGGCTGGTCACGTCCTGCGTCGGGACATAGCGCTGGGCCGTCGAGTCGTACTGTACCCTATAGTACTCTATGAGATTGTTCGTCATCGACTTGCTGAGCCCGTCGCTGTAGTTGGCGCCCAGTCTGAGTGTGATGTTGCGCCCGCGCGTGTTCAATTTCCTGTTCACCTGAAGCCAGCCGCCCAAGCGCTTAGAGTCGCTGTAGTCCAGCCCTTTGTTGACGTTTGAGTTCTTCACAATCGAGTCTACCTCTACCAGCTTCGTCAGCTGGCTCAGGGGGTCGGTAATGCCTGTTATGCTGTACGGGTCGGTGTCAAACGTGGCATTGATGCCGTTGCTCAGCCCGTCGTTCGAGTTGTACGACCACCTGGGTCGGAACATGATATTGGTCATCGAGTCCGGCGTCCACTCCAGCCTCAGCTGTCCTTCCCACGCATTGCTACGCGTCTTACTGCTGTTCAACGAGTTACCGAACGTCGATGCCGTGCTGCTCATAAAGTTCTCCGAGGAGCTGCGAGTCACCGCATCGCCGTTAGAATGGTTCCAGCGTATGCTGCCGTCCAGCTTCAGGACGTCCTTCTTCTCGTAGTTCAAGTTGACACCCGTCATCTTGGTAGCGGTCAGTCCCTGCCTGCCTCCGCCGAAACGACCGCCTCCGCCCATGCCGAAGCCCATGTCGTTGACGTTGTTCGCACTGCTCATCAAGAACAGCTTCAGGTCGTCCTTCATCCAGCCGCCAAACAGACGTCCGCTATACCTGCCCCGTGTACCCGCAGCCAGGTCAGCGTTGAGCATCATGCCCTTATTCATACCCTGCTTGATGCCGAAGTCGAGCACCGTCTCCTCCTCGCCGTCGTCAATACCCGACACGCGCGCCAGGTCGCTCTTCTGGTCGTATGCCCTCACCCGCTCGACAATGGAAGTAGGGAGGTTCTTCATGGCAGTCTTCGTGTCGCCAGTCATGAACTCCTTGCCGTCGACCATGATCTTCTTGACCTCCTTGCCGTTGATGGTAATCTTGCCGTCGTCCGAAACCTGGGCACCGGGCAGGCGCTTCACCAGTTCCTCCACGACGGAGCCCTCCGGGGTACGGTATGCCGAAGCATTATAGATGAACGTGTCAGCCTTCAGCGTCACCTTCGCGGCCTGTCCGGTCACGGTTGCCCCCTTTAGCATGATAGCGTCGGCCTTCATGCTCACCGTACCAAGGGCCACGTTCTGCTCGCCGCTCACAGCGACATCCTTGGTATAGGGTTTGAATCCCACACAGGTAACCTGCACAATGTACTTGCCTGCTGCCGGTGCAGCAACGCTGAACTTCCCGTCCAGTCCAGTCAGCACGCCCTTTACAAGCGTGCTGTCCTTGCGCATCAACTTCACTGTTGTCTGGGGGATGGCATCTCCTGTTTCATCTTCCACTACGGTTCCGGTAATGGTCCGCTGCGCCATGGCAACCGCCGCCACCAGGGGCATCAGCGCAATGAGTAATAATCGTTTCATATCTAAGTCAATTCTTTTTAAATACTGTCTTTATGACACCTAAAAAATGCGAAAGTTTAATCTTCAGCCTACAAAATTAGCTTAAATTCTGCAATTCTCGTCCAAATTCGATACGACTTACGCTTTTTTATATTAATTTTGCAGTCCAATGGAAGCACAGAAACTCATTCTATCCCAGGACCTGAGCCAGTCGCTCGCCACCGAGCTCGGTGCCTGTCAGCACGACCGTCTGTTCGTGCTCTGCGACGACACCACGCGCCGCCTCTGTCTGCCCGTCGTGGCCAGCCTGCCGTGCATGGCTGCCGCGCAGGTCATCACCATCGGGGCCACCGACAGCCACAAGACACTCGACTCCCTGTCCCATGTCTGGTCCGAGCTGCAGCGCCTCGGGGCCACGCGCCACTCCCTGCTCATCAACCTCGGGGGCGGCATGGTCACCGACCTGGGTGGCTTCGCGGCCTCGACCTTCAAGCGTGGCATTCAGTTCATCAACATCCCCACCACCCTTCTCTCTATGGTAGATGCGAGCGTCGGGGGCAAGACCGGCATCAACTTCGGCGGCCTGAAAAACGAGGTCGGCGTATTTAACAATGCCCGCTGCGTCATCCTCGACACCGTCTTCCTGCGCACCATGGACGCCGAGAACCTCCTCTCAGGCTATGCCGAAATGCTGAAGCACGGGCTCATCAGCACCCCGCAGCACTGGGCCGACCTGCTGGCACATCTGGAGTCGTCAGACGCTCAGGAGAACCTGGAAAACCTGGGACGCCTCGTCGAGCAGAGCGTCGCCGTCAAGCAACGCATCGTCCTCGAAGACCCCACAGAGCACGGCATCCGCAAAGCCCTCAACCTGGGGCACACCGCGGGCCATGCCTTCGAGTCGCTGGCCCTCGAGCGCCACCCGGTGCTCCACGGCTATGCCGTAGCCTGGGGCCTCATCGTCGAGCTCTTCCTGTCGGCGGTGAAGACGGGTTTCCCGCAGGAGCGTCTGCGCCAGGCCGTGTCCGTCATCAAGTCACACTACGGCCGCATGGCGGTCAGCTGCGACGACTATCCCCGCCTGCTCGAGCTCATGCACCACGACAAGAAGAACACGGGCAGTGCCATCAACTTCACGCTGCTCGGCGACATCGGTGACATCCGCATCAACCAGACGGCCTCGGAAGAGGACATCAAGGAAGCCCTCGACTTCTACCGCGAGTGCTGACGGCGCCGCCGACAGCCCGCACTCACCACCCGACAACCATCACACAAGCTCCCGTGCCAGCCGTTCGGCCTCATGGCGCGCGGGCTTGCCCGTCTCAGTCAGCGGCAGCTTGGCAACCGTCAGCAGGCGCCGCGGCATATAGAACTGGGGCAGCACCTGGCGGCACAGCGCCTCGATGGCGGCTACGTCAGTAGCCTCGGTGAGCAGCACCACCTGTTCGCCCAGTCTGGCGTCAGGGGCCTTCGTGATCATGAACGGCACGTCGAGATGGCGCCGCAGCTGTCGCTCCACCTCTTCCATCATAATCTTCACGCCCCCCGAGCAGATGACGTTGTCCTTGCGCCCCAGTATGCGGAAGCGCCGGCACCCCTGGCCGGCGGCTGACGGAGCCTCCAGCTCAGCGATGTCGTTGGTCACCAAGGGGCCGTCGTGCACCGCGGGGGCATCGACGACCAGACAGCCTTCCTCCGACAGCGACACCGTGACGCCGTCGAAGGGCGTGTACCACTGGGAGGCCTCCGGTCTGCTGAGCCGCCTGAGGGCGATGTGCGACAATGTCTCGGTCATGCCGTACGTGCTCCACACGGCGTTAGGGAAGTCGCGGAGCTCCTCTGCCATCGCGTCGTCGACGGGTCCGCCGCCTATCAGCAGGTGGCGCACGCGCCTGAGTCGCTCACGCTCCTCGGACACGCGCAGGGTGTTCCACACCTGCAGGGGCACCATGGCGGCCAGGCCGATAGAGGGTGACTCCGGCGAGAGCAACGGTCCGATGTCGGCCAGTGGATGTCCGGTGGGCGGCACGGTAAGGAGTTTCAGGCCGCAGGTCAGTGCCCTGACCACCATCATCTTGCCGGCAATGTAGTCGAGGGGCAAGCACAACAGGGCGCTGTCGCCCTCGCTGAGTCCGAGGAATCGGCACGTCATGCGCGCCGAGGCCTCCATGCGGCTTTTCTCCACGCGCAGGGGCTTCGGGCGTCCCGTAGAGCCACTGGTATGCACGAGCACGGTCGGGGCGTCGCTATTCCACTCTCTCAGAAAGTCTTGCAAGTCCATAGCTTGTCGCCACGTATCTCCAGTGGCATGGGTATGTTATCAGTAAAAAGCTGTCCGGTGCCCAGTCCCTGCGGTCTGGTGATGGCCGGACCGTACACCTCAGAGCAGAACGCGGCAATGGCGCGCAGGCCTATGTTGCTCTCCAGGGCGGAGGTTATCCACGACCCTATCTGCATGTCGCGCGCAATGTCTATCCACTCCCGGCAGCCCGCCATGCCCCCGTGCAGCGACGGCTTCAGCACGATATAGCTCGGCTTCACGATGTTCAACAGCTGGCGCTTCTGCTCGGGGTCGTTCACCCCAATGAGCTCCTCGTCCAGGGCTATGGGCAGCGGCGACTCACGGCACAGCTCGGCCATGTATGCCCACTGCCCGGCGCGTATCGGCTGCTCGATGCTGTGCAGGGCATATTGCGACAGCAGCTCGAGCTTGTACAGGGCCTCGTCGAAGGGGAACGCGCCGTTGGCATCGACACGCAGCTCGACGTCACGGGGGCCGAAGCGCTCGCGGATGCTCTTGACCAGGGCCATCTCGGCGTCAAAGTCGATGGCGCCAATCTTCAGCTTCACACAGCGGAAGCCCTGGCGCAGCTTCTCCTCAATGCGCGCCGCCATCTCGTCAAAGGTCCCCATCCACACCAGTCCGTTGATGGGTATGCCCACCTCGCCGCGCGTAAAGGCGTTGTCGAAGTCTGTCAGCGCCGTCTCCAGCCCGAAGAGCATCGACGGGTACGGGCGCAGACGCTCGTAGGGTATGCTGCCCGTCCGCTCTACCTCGTCGCAGAACGCGCGCAGCACCTGTCCGTAGTCGGGGATATCGTCGCAGCTCAACAGCGGCAGGGGCGCACACTCCCCCACCCGCACACGGCCGTCGTCACTGGTCACATGGAGCAGCCACACCTTCCGCTCGGTATACACCCCGCGGCTCGTACCCGCAGGCTGCCTGAAATGGAGCACCCGCTCCGACATATTAATCTTGTAAGACATAAGAACCTAAATATTGAAGACATAATAACATATTGAACATATATTTTTTTAGACATAATAACATAAGAACATGTAATTTTTTAGGACATAATAACATAAGAACATATAATGCGCTCAATTTCCATTTCTACACCCTAATTTATGTTTATCTCCAATATTTTCAATATCTTAAACCACCCTATAAATAATATGTTTATTATGTTATTCTGTCTTATTTTTAATATGTTCAATTTGTTATTATGTCTTAACTCCCGTTACTCTGTCGGTAGACGCGGTACTTGCGCTTGAACTGCAACTCGTCGGCGCCGAAGTTTATCAGCAGTCCGTTATCTACACCTGTCGCCGTCAGATAGTTCACCAACTGCACTTCGTGGGCCACGTGCAAAGAGTTGACAGCTTTAAGTTCCAGTATCAGCGCGCCGTCGACAACGATATCGGCCTTGAAGTCGCCCACCAGGACGCCCTCATAGTACACGCAGATAGGTTTCTCCACCTCGTACGGAATCTCCTGTTTCCTGAGTTCCACCAGCATCGCGTTCTTATACACCGACTCCAGATACCCCGGTCCGAGCTGTCGGCGTATGTTCGCCGAACACCCCATGACCGTCTTTATCAACCTATCAATATCCATCTCTCCAATATGTTTTATATGTTATTCTCTCCAAAAAAATATATGTTCAATATGTTATTCTGTCCTTAAAAAAATCTGTTTATTCTGTTATTCTGTCCTAAAAATAGTTACTCTGTCTCTCAAGGTACTTGGGGGAACTTGCCGAAGTCAGGCTTGCGCTTTTCCAGGAACGCGCGGCCGCCCTCCTGGGCCTCGTCCAGGAAGTAGTAGAGCATGGTGGCGTCGCCGGCCAGCTGCTGGATGCCGGCCTGTCCGTCCAGCTCTGCGTTCAGTCCAGCCTTGATCATGCGCAGGGCCAGCGGCGAGCGTTCCATCATCTCCTCGGCCCACCGCACGCACTCGTCCTCGAGGTCGGCCAGCGGCACCACCTTGTTGACGAGCCCCATCTGCAAGGCCTCCTCGGCCGTATACTGCCGGCACAGGAACCATATCTCGCGCGCCTTCTTCTGTCCGACAATGCGTGCCAGGTATGACGAGCCGAAGCCGGCATCGAACGACCCCACCTTCGGACCCGTCTGGCCAAAGACGGCATTCTCCGAGGCGATGGTCAGGTCACATACCAGGTGCAGCACATGTCCGCCGCCGATAGCGTATCCGTTCACCATGGCGATAACCGGCTTCGGGAGCCGTCTGATCTGCATCTGCACGTCGAGCACGCTCAGGCGCGGCACACCCTCGTCGTCGATATAGCCTCCGCGGCCCTTGACGTGCATGTCGCCCCCTGAGCAGAAGGCGTGCTTGACATCCTCAAGACGCTGTCCCTCAGGCACCTCGCTCATGGCGCCCGTGAGCAGCACCACGCGGATGCGCTGCAGCTCCCTGACCAGGGCAAAGGCCTCGCTGAGCTCCTTCGTGGTCAGCGGCGTAAAGGCGTTACGGTAACGAGCGCGGTTGATAGTCACCTTTGCAATGCCGTTAAACTCTTCGAGGCGTATCTCCTCGAACTTCCTCAACTCTTTCCAAACTCTCTGTTCCATATTGTTCGCTTCTGGTTTTGACGGCGAAGTTACGAAAAAAATCCGAGACGTCGCCAGTATTCACACCTGTTAACAGTTCAGTTAACCATTGGCCCCCCTCCGACACCCCCTCAACAAGCGCTTACCACCACCGTTGAACCAGCGTTGATCCACCCTTGCTCCACTCCTAGGGCTGGAGGTAGGCTGGAGCTACGCTGGAGGTAGAGTGGAGCTAGGCGGGTTTAGAACCCGGTTTGAGGGCAAAAAAGGGGTTAGTTGTTTACATTTGTTAATATTTCAAACAGGGAACCATGACGAATGTGGGGATATTTTTTGGTAGTTTGGAGCTTTTTGCGTAACTTTGCAATCGACTTATTGAGAGTCAGCCACCGATTCATTGAAACAACGCCTTCCCCAGGAAGCCCTAAAACTGAAAGAGTATGCTACAGATTCGCTGCAAGAACACGGGTGTAACCAAGTCGTTCCCGGAAGGGACCTCGCTGCTGGACATCTACCAGGAGTTCGCTGACGAGATTGCCCTTCCCTACCCCGTGGTGTCGGCCAAGGTAAATAATGTGTCGCAGGGACTGAAGTTCCGCGTGTACCAGAACCGCGACGTGGAGTTTCTCGACGCCCGCGAGGGCAGCGGCCACCGCGTGTACGTCAGGTCGCTTAGCTTTGTACTGTACAAGGCCACGCAGGACGTCTTCCCCGGGTCGAAGCTGTTCATCGAGCACTCGCTGTGCCGGGGATACTATTGTAACTTCAAGAAGCGGCCTGCCACGGGTGCCGACGGCCGGCAGGGCAGCGGGTTGACCGACGACGACGTGGCGCTCATCAGGACCCGCATGCACGAGATTATCGACCTTGACATGCCTTTCCGGCGCACTGAGGCGACGAACGAGGAGGCCGTGCGCGTGTTTACCGAGCGGGGCTTTACCGACAAGGTGAAGCTGCTCGAGACCAGCGGGCAGATTTACTCAGACTACTACACCCTGGGCGATACCGTTGACTACTACTATGGTCCGCTGGTACCCAGTGCCGGTTATCTGAAGGTCTGGGAGCTGGAGCGCTACGAACAGGGCCTGCTGCTGAGGGTGCCCGACTGGAACGACCCCTCGCGCGTGGCTGAGAAGGTGGAGCAGCCGAAGACGTTCGAGATGTTTGCCGAAAAGACGCGGTGGGACATCATCATGCGCCTCTCGAATGCCGGCGACGTGAACCGCGCGGTCGAGCGGGGCCATGCCTCCGAGCTCATACAGGTCAGCGAGGCCTTGCAGGAGAAGAAGATCGTGCAGATTGCCGAGGACATCTACGCGCGCTGCGAGCGTGCCGAGGGCCTGAACCCCATTGTGCTGATTACCGGTCCGAGCAGTTCAGGCAAGACCACGTTCTGCAAGCGCCTCTCCATACAACTGCTCGCATGCGGACTCAGGCCGTTGTCGTTCTCTACCGACGACTACTTTGTCAACCGCGTGGACACGCCCAAGCTGCCCAATGGCGACTACGACTTCGATAACCTCGAGACCGTTGAGTACCGTCTGCTCGAGAACCACCTGCTGCGTCTGCTGAAGGGTGAGCGCGTCGAGGTGCCTGAATATAACTTTGTTACAGGCAGACGCGAGTGGAACGGCAAGCGCCTTAAACTCTCGCCAGACACGGTTCTGATGATTGAGGGAATACATGCACTCAATCCCAAGCTTACCGAGAAGATTGACGACGCCATGAAGTACAAGGTCTACATCTCGGCACTGACCAGTACCTCGCTGGACGACCACAACTGGATACCAGTGCGCGACAACCGCCTCCTGCGCCGCATCATCCGTGACTACAACAAAGGAGCCTTTACGGCACGGCAGACCATCGCGCAGTGGAAGAACGTGCTGGAGGCCGAGAACCAGTGGATAGTACCCTTCCAGGAGTCGGCCGACGTGATGTTCAACTCGGCGCTGAGCATTGAGTTCGCCGTACTCAGAAGCCATGCGGAGCTGATTCTGGCGCAGGTGCCGCGCAACTGTCCCGAGTACAGCGAGGCACACAGGCTGCTGAAGTTCATACGCTACTTCCTGCCGGTCAGCGACAAGGAGATACCCCCCACGTCGATTATGCGCGAGTTCGTCGGCGGCTCGTCGTTCAAATACTAAAGGCTGTCGTGGAACGCCTGCAGGGCGCGGGCGTCGGCAGAGGCTTCGGTGAGCACCTCCAACAGCAGGGGGTGCTCGCTGTCGGTTTCAAGGAGCCAGTCGATGGCACCGGACAGGTCGCCCATCTGGCGCACCTGACGGTAGGCGACGCCGTTCTCCAGGCAGATGCCCTCGGCTGTGGCGCCGTGACAGGCAGCGACGAAGGTGTCGCGCGCGGGGCTCGCCGCCAGCCCGGGGAGGCTGCGGAAGATGGCACCGCCGCCGTTGTTGAGCAGCAGGATGCGCAGGTTGCCGCGCAGGTTGCTGTTCCACAGGGCGTTCTGATCGTAGAAGAAGCTCAGGTCTCCGGTGATGCATAGCACCTGGTCAGCCGTGACGCAAGAGCAGCCTGCCGCCGTGCTGACGGAGCCGTCGATGCCGTTGACGCCGCGGTTGCACCAGACATGGTGGCGCGCATAGATGTTGGCCAGGCGGATGGCGGTGGAGTTGGCATAGTGAACGGGCCCTGTCAGGGCGTGCGACTCCAGGCAGCGCACCGCAGCCATCTGCGAATATGGGGGCTCGTAGTCTTCGACCCGGGCGGCCACGCGGGCGAGGAGCTGCTGCCAGCGGGCTACAAAGGGGTGCGACTGCTGCTCGAGCATGGCGCTCACTTCATAGGCGACAGCGTTGGGGTTGCCCTGAAATACGCGCGTGAGATTCATAAAGGTGTCGGTCACCTCGCCGGTGCGGTTCACTACCCAGGTCTCACGGGCGCGCCGGAGGAAGCGTTTCAGCCGCTTGCTGACAATGGAGCCGCCCGCGTAGAGCACCAGGTCGGGGACGTAGCTGTCGTCGTCGGCGACTATCTGTACGGCTTCGTCCATCAGGGGGTTCATGGGCTGTCCGCTGATGAGCATGGGGCGCCGGGCGGACATGAAGCTGTCGATGAGGTCGCCATGCACCATCGGTGACATGTCGGCAGGCACGCGCTCAATCTTCCGCTCCTCGGGCAGCGACGCCACCGAGAAGTCGAAGAGGGGCTCGCTGATGGGCACGTTGATGTGTACCGGACCGTGGCACTCCAGCAGGGCCTCGTTGACCAGGCGGTTGCAGTACCAGTGCTCCTCGGCGTCGCGGGGCTCGACGAGTGTCACGGCCTTGCGCACGAAGCGCCCGAGGGCGTCGGGCTGCGGCAGTGTCTGGCCGTCCTGCTGGTCTATCCACTGCTGGGGACGGTCGGCACTGACCACCACCAGGGGGCGCTGCTGGTAGTAGGCCTCGGCAACGGCGGGGAGCACGTTGAGCAGGGCGGTGCCGCTGGTGACGCACACCACGACGGGCTGACCCGTGGCCTGTGCCATGCCGAGGGCATAGAAGGCTGCTGAGCGCTCGTCGGTGACGGGGTAGCAGCGGATGTCCGGGCAGGTATGCAGGTTGTGGACGATGGGGGCATTACGGCTGCCGGGACATACCACGGCATGGCGTATGCCGTGGGCTACCAGCAGGCTGGTCAGGATGTTGACGTTCTCTTTGTTGCTGTACATGGCTGGTTGTCAGGGTGCCGTGGCGCCCTCGGGATTGACTATGAGGCGACGCATGGTGTCGAGCTTCGCTTCCGTCTCCTGCCACTCCTGCTCCTCAAGGCTGTCGCGGAGCAGACCTCCGCCGGCATAGAGGCGGAAGCCGTCGGCATAGACCTGCATGCAGCGCAGGGTGACGAAGAGGTGCGTCTGGTTTCTGACCGCCAGGGGTCCCATGAAGCCGCTGTAGTAGGAACGGCAGTGGTGCTCGTGACGGAGTATGAAGTCGCGGGCCTGGTCCTTAGGCAGGCCACAGACGGCCGGGGTCGGGTGCAGCGCGTGGAGCAGCTCACCCACGTGCGCGTCGTCATATAAGGTAAACAGGAAGTCGCTGCGCAGGTGAGCCAGATGGCCGGCACGCGTGGTATAGGGGCCGCGCTCGGTGAAGTCGGTGGTGAACCGCTCCAGCTGGCGGGTGATGTAGGAGGCGACGTAGCGCTGCTCCTGAAGGTTCTTGTCGCCCCACGTGACGACCTCGGCCCAGGGCATGGTGCCGGCCAGCGCCATGGTCTGCCAGCGGCTGTTACGGCCTGAGAGCAGAATCTCGGGGGTGGCAACGAGCCAGAGGCCGCTCTGGGGGGTGTAGACGAGTGCGACGAACATGCGCGGATAGCGTTGGCAGGCCTGCCGGAACAGCTGCTCGGGGCGTACGCCGCCCGGGGCATGGATGTCTAATGTGCGCGAGAGCACGAGTTTCTGGAAGGTGCCGCTGCGCAGCTGGGCATGGAAGTTGAGGAAGTCTATGTGGTAGTCGGCACGTTGGTCGCTGCTGTCGGCATGGGGCAGCAAGGGTAGCGGCAGCGGTGGCAGCTGGGCGTCGCCGGCAGCCAGGGTCTGCACGTCGTCGGGACTGATGACGAGGATGGGGCTGTCGGCAGAAGGGGCGAAGGGGGCCACGACGAAACCCTGCTGCGAGCCCAGCGTGGCATAGGTGTCAACGGCAGCCACCTGGCCCGTGAGCTGCGTGCACTGCACGGCATAGGGCATTCGGTATAAGGCGTATCCGGTCATGGCGACAGGGGTTTGGTGAACTATGGCGAGGGGTGGCTGATGACGTAGTTGGTGACGCGCACGCTGCTGATGAGCTCGTCGGCAGAGTTGCGGATGTCGACCGTCCAGACGTGGAGGGTACGGCCCCGGTGGAGAAGCCGGGCGAAGGCAGTCACTGTGTCGCCCTCACTCACGGCCTGCATGTGGGAGCCGCTGACCTCGATACCGACGCAGGCACACCCTGGACAGAGGGCAGTCGAACCGACACCGGCCACGTTCTCGGCCAGGGCCAGCGAGGCGCCGCCGCTGAGGAAGCCGAAGGGCTGGCGGTTGCGCTCGTCGACATGCATGCGGGCCATGCAGGTGTCGTCCTCGGGCGTGGAGAGAAACTCCATGCCGAGGGCCGTGCTCAGGTTGGGCTTTGACTGGATGATATGTACGACCGAGGAGACGTCCATCTACTTGAAGAGTGAGTATTCCTCCACCTCCCAGGCTAGGGCGCTCGCACCGACGACGTCACGCTCGTTGTCGTTGAGGATGGACACCATGATGAGTGCCTTGCCGCGGATGTTGTGGAACACGTGCTCGTCGAAGGACTGCAGCGTGGACTCCTCGAGCCAAGGCCAGGCCTTGCGCGTCAGCTCGCCGGTCATGATGATGGCTTCGGGGTTGATGACGGAGGCGTATGTGGAGAGGCCGATGCCGAGCATCTCGCCCGTGCGGCGGTACACTTCCCTGGCCAGGACGTCGCCCTGGTCGAAGCAGAGACCGATGCTCTCGGGCGTGAGGTTCGCCAGGGAGCGCAGCAGACTGTTCTCCGAGCGCTCGGCCAGCACTTCACGGGCCGTCTGGACAATGCCGCGGGCCGAGGCGTACACCTCAAGACAGCCCTTGCGACCGCAGCCGCAGGTGCGACCACCGTCGGCGACACAGATGTGGCCGACCTCTCCTGCGGAGCCGATGGCCCCTAAGTGGGGTACACCGCCGGAGAAGAAACAGCTGCCCACGCCGCCATGTCCGAGGGAGATGACGATGAAGTTCTTCATACCGTGAGCGCAACCATAGACGTGTTCGCCGATAGCTGACACGTGGGCGTCATTGGCCAGGGCGACAGCCATGCCGAGGCGGTCACGGAGCATGGCGGCCAATGGTATGACGCCCTTCCAAGGCAGGTTGCCGGGATTCTCTATGCAGCCCGTGATGAAGTTGCCGCTTGGGGCGCTGATGCCCACTGAGCGCACAGTCTCATAGCCGCCATTGGCCTCGACGAGGAGGACAATCTGCTCGCTGAGGACGTTGACAAACTCGTTCACGTTGGGGTAGTCAGCCGTGGGGATGCGCTCCTGTGCCACGATGATGCCCCGAAGGTCGACGATGGCAAAGGTGGTGTAGTCCACGCCGATGTCGACACCTACTACCTTGGTCTTGATGTTCTGCGTCATAGTTGCTATTTAAATAGGGAGTATTCTTTCACGTTCCAGGCGAGCACGCTGGCGCCGAGGAGGTTGGCCTCGCTCTCATCGAACTGCGAGACGAGGAATTTCACCTTGCCTTCTATGTTATGGAAGACATGCTCGTTGAAGGCTTCGATGGCCGGACCCAGCAGGTAGTCGCCCGCATGTACCACGCCACCTGTGAAGATGATGGCCTCGGGATTGATCATCGATGCGTAGTTGGCAAGTCCTACGCCGAGCATATAGCCAGCACGGCGAAGCGTTTCACGGGCGAGGGCGTCGCCCTGGTCACAGTAGCTGGCAATCAGACTCGAGCTGAGCTTGTCGGCCTGGCGCATGAGCGAGGGCTCGGCGCTCTCCTCAAGCAGCTCCTTGGCGGTGGCGACGATGCCGCGGCCCGAGGTGTACATCTCGAGGCAGCCCTTGTTGCCACAGCCGCACAGACGACCGTTCTGACGCGCGCAGGTGTGGCCAATCTCGCCGGCGAAGCCATCGCGCCCGAGGTGTGGCCGCTCGTTGGAGAAGATGCAGCTGCCCATACCACTGCCGAGGGTGATGAGGATGAAGTCCTTCATGCCGTGGGCCATACCGTAGGCATGCTCGCCGAGGGCACGCACGTGGGCATTGTTGCCGAGGGCTACGGCAAGCCCCATGCGGTCGCGCATCATGGCGGCGAGGGGTATGACGCCCTTCCACGGCATGTTGGCGGCGTTCTCGACACAGCCTGTCAGGAAGTTAGAACTGGGGCAGCAGATGCCTATGGAGCGTATACTCTCATAGCCGCCGTTCGCTTCCACGAGATTAATGATGCTCTCGCTGAGCTGGGAGGCGAAATCACCGACGTTGGGATTGTCGCCGGTATGGAAGTTGGTCTGGGCGATGATGTTGCCTCGCACGTCTATGACGGCGACGGTTGTGAACTCCAGGCTGATGTCAACGCCTACTACTCGGGTCTTAATTTGCTCTTGAATCATGTCGTTGGTCTGCTTTAGGTGCGACAAAGATAGGGGTTTTTATTCAAATAGCCAAATGTTTGTTAAGATTTTAGCAAATATTTAATGTCACGTCACTAATATTTCTTAATTCCTTACCTATATTTCAGGAAAACTTAGTACCTTTGCACTCGTAATGTGAATTAGAAGGATTGTAAGACATGAATGTTTTAGAGCTGAGTGAACAAGAGATTGGCAGACGGGAAAGTCTGCAGGAGCTGCGCCAGATGGGCATAGACCCGTATCCCGCAGCCGAATATCCAACGAATGCTTTTTCGACCGAGATACGTGACAGCTTCAAGGATGAAGACGAACCGCGGCAGGTGTGCATAGCAGGCCGCTTGATGAGCCGACGGGTGATGGGTAAGGCGAGCTTCGCCGAAATCCAGGACTCGAAAGGACGCATACAGGTGTATATCACGAGGGACGACCTCTGCCCAGGGGAGGACAAGGGACTGTATAACAACGTCTTCAAGCGCCTGCTGGACATCGGCGACTTCATTGGCGTGAAGGGCTTCGTGTTCCGTACCCAGACGGGCGAGATCAGCGTACACGCCCAGGAGCTGACGCTGCTGAGCAAGGCGCTGAAGCCTCTGCCCATCGTCAAATACAAGGACGGCGTGGCTTACGACAAGTTCGACGACCCGGAACTGCGCTACCGCCAGCGCTACGTGGACCTGGTGGTGAACGAGGGCGTGAAGGACACGTTCCTGCAACGCGCCACTGTCATCAGGACCTTGCGGCGCGTGCTGGACGAGGCAGGGTATACCGAGGTGGAGACGCCGACCCTGCAGATGATTGCCGGCGGTGCTTCGGCACGCCCGTTCATCACGCACTTCAACGCGCTGGATCAGGATATGTACATGCGTATTGCCACTGAGCTGTACCTGAAGCGCCTCATCGTGGGCGGCTTCGAGGGCGTCTACGAGATTGGCAAGAACTTCCGCAACGAAGGTATGGACCGTAACCATAACCCTGAGTTCACCTGTATGGAACTGTACGTGCAGTACAAGGACTACAATTGGATGATGGGATTTACGGAGAAGTTGCTCGAGACCATCTGTATCGCTGTCAATGGCAAGGCCGAGCGCGAGATTGACGGTAACATCGTGTCGTTCAAGGCTCCCTACCGCCGTCTGCCTATCCTGGAGGCCATTCAGGAGAAGACGGGCTTCGACTGCAACGGCAAGACGGAGGAGGAGATTCGCGCCTTCTGTCTC
>JAEEGL011784372.1_pt1 | contig 28255 bp, 22 predicted proteins | sample 9134231 | NCBI WGS metagenome assembly JAEEGL01 (sample SAMN16246548, study PRJNA631951) | gut metagenome | biome: gut microbiome; feature: rumen; material: fiber-attached | host: Bos | place: Iran: Karaj | collected 2018-10
CACAGCGTTTGCCTTTGCGCTCGCGGGTCAGCTTCTTGCCGTTCTCCGAAATCTTCGCGGCACGGTCGGCCTCCGACATGTCATCGGTGACACCTTTCAGGATGGCCGTGGTGACATCTTCAATGTAGGCGAGGAAAGAGACGGTAAGTCCTTCGTTGGGGAGCTCTTCGGCTTTGCTGCGGGCCCAGAATCCGTCTTGTAGGTAATCGTGCTCCACGGAAGCATGGGATTGCACATAGGAAAGTCCGCAGTGGTGGTTGGTGAGCAGCAGTCCCTCGGGGGAAATCAGCTCGCCGGTGCAGCCGCCGCCGAATTGCACGATGGCATCTTTAAGGCTGGGCTGGTTGAAGCTGAAGATTTGTTCGGCGGTCAATTTGCAGCCAAGTCGTTGCATATCAGCCAAATTCTGGCCATTGATGGAGTAGGGGAGCCACATTCCTTCATCGGCACGTGCGCCCATTACGAGCATCACGAAAGCGATGCACAAAAGGTTGATTTTCTTATTCATTGTGGTATAAATTTGAAAGCGCAAAGGTAACAATTTTTCGGAAACGTGATGTTTTCATCATGATTCATTTACCTTTTCTGTGAAAATGAACATGAAAAAAGTGTATTTTTGCCACTGTTATAAAAATCCAAACATTATGAAGAAATTTGCAGTGATATTGTGCGGCTGCGGCACCTTAGACGGCAGCGAAATCCACGAATCGGTGATGACCCTATTGGCAATCGACCGCAACGGCGGTGAGTATCAGATATTTGCCCCAAACGACTGGCAATACCATGTGGTGAACCATGTGACTGGTCAGCCGATGGACGAAAAGCGCAACATGCTGTTGGAGGCGGCACGTATTGCTCGAGGCAACGTGAAACCTATTGAGCAATGTCGTGTGGAGGATTTCGACGCGGTGGTGTTTCCTGGCGGTAACGGATCTGCCAAGAACCTCTTCACATACGCCTTTGAAGGCGCGGCCTGCACCGTACGCAAGGATGTGGCGGACGTGATCCGTGCTTTTCACAAAGCAGGCAAGCCTGTAGGTGCTCTCTGCATCGCCCCAGTGATGATAGCCAAAGTGTTGGGTGATGTTACGGTCACTGTCGGCAACGATGCAGGTACCATCCGCAATGTGGAGTCTTTCGGTACGAAGCATGAAGTTACTGTTCAAAAGGAGGTTTGCGTTGACGAGACCAACAAGATATTCACTACGCCCTGCTATATGCTTCCTGCCCGTATCGGCGACATTGCTGACTGTGCCGACAACCTCATCAAGGCCATGATCAGGCATTTATAGGGATGTATCGCAAATTTACGAATGCGACACCCAATGAACAGCATCGTTCTTGTCGGTTTCTCGGGTGCAGGCAAAAGCACCATTGGCAGGAAACTTGCCGAAAAACTGAATATGGTTTTCATCGACCTTGACTCTTATATTGAAGAAAAATACCATTCTGCAGTTCCCCTGCTTTTCCAAAAGTATGGGGAACCTGCATTTCGGACACTGGAGTATGCCGCCCTTCAGGAGGTAATTACTACAGACAACGCTGTCATTGCTGTAGGTGGCGGCACACCCTGCCATGAGGATGCGATGGCACTTATTAACGCACACTCACACAGCATTTACTTGAAACTCAATGAGGAACAAATTGTTAACCATTTGCTCCATTCCAAGAAAAAGCGTCCCTTGACCAACCATTTGAGTGAGGAGCAGCTCCGTGAGTATGTTCGGAAAATACTGATGGTTCGCGAGCCTTATTATTTGCAGGCGCAGGAAATTTGGACGTTGACTGGTAATAAATGGCTGTCTTTGGAATAGTGAAAAAGATTGTTTTTCCTGTTCAAAGAATGGTATTACTCCAACAGTTTTATTCCTATCAGATACTAATTTTTAACTTTTTTCGTTTTCATTGTTTTTCGGAATTAAATTGTATTTTTGCGCTTTTAAAATTACGCCCGACAGAATGAGCAAACAAAGAACAACGTCAGCAAGGAGATTAAGTCCCGACAAGCCGGGATTTCATATTTTATTAGCTATTTTGGTGAGTGTAATCATCTTTGTATTAGCCATTTTGTTCTTGAGGTTGTTCACACGGCACGGGCATGAAATTGAGATGCCCTCCTATTACGGCCAGTCGGCAGAGGAGCTCACCCAGCGCGGCAGGTCGGAGGGATTTGTCTTTGAAGTCAGCGATGAGCTATATGATCGCGATGCCAAACCGGGCACCGTGCTGAAGCAAAACCCGATGCCTGGGGAAAAAGTCAAACACGGGCGCAAAGTTTATCTCACCGTGGCTGCCGCCAATCCCCCAACCATCAAGATGTTGGAATTAAGGGACTTGTCGCTCCGTCAGGCCCAAATCATGATAGAGTCGCAAGGATTGGTGCTGGAACGTGTGATAGAAAAGCCCAGCCCGTATGAGAATGTCGTTCTGGAAGTTCTCTACAAAGGCCACTCTATCGCACAAGGCACACCCATCAAACAAGGCGAGAAAATCACCCTCGTGGTGGGCAAGGATATCGGCGACCTGCCCGATACCACGCAGACAGCAACTTCAGAAAATCCACTATAACCATATAACAAATCCGTTTATGAATTTCAGAAGCAAATTAGCAATTCTATTTCTCTGTACCATCCCATTTCTCGGCATCTCGCAAGAAATGCTCACTGGTGTCACACAGAACACAGCCATCGTGAAAGCTGCAAAGAAAGGGCTTCCCGCCCGGTCCGCCACGGCGCTGAAGCCGCCTTTCGTGGATGACTTCTCCAACTACACCGGGTATCCGAGTCCCGACAAATGGATCGACCGTCAAGGGTACGTTAACACTGGATTCGCCATCTATCCCCCATCCTTAGGTGTTGTCACATTAGACGCGCTCAACGAATACGGTCAGGTGTATGCCCATGCCTCCCGCAACACTTTCCCTGCTGACACGCTGACTTCCAATCTCATACGGCTGGACAGCAATTTTACCCTGAATCGCCGTATGCAAGTCGGGGATTCCCTCTACTTTAGTTTTTATTACCAGCCAGGTGGCGGCAGCCAGAACGCAGACGCGGGTGGCTGGGAGATTGTGGGTGACGCTCCCGAACATGGCGACAAATTAGTGCTGGAGTTCGGCTATGCGACAGGCAACATCGTTTTCGCAGGTTTCAGCTATGGAGAATACGTCATCGAAGAAGGGCAATACTATTCGGCGGGCGACTCTGTTGAGAACCCGTTCATTCCCGGCACATACTACGTCTTCGTGAGCGACGCTTATTCGGGAGAGACTATCCTGATGCCTTCGGACTCCCTTTTCGAAGAGGAATTTGTTTGGAACGAGGTTTGGTCCACCTTCGGCTGCAACATGCGCGACTGGATTACCGAAAATCCACTGGAATATTTCAAGCAAGTGATGATTCCCATCACGGATGAGCAGTATTTCCGCGACAACTTCCAATTCCGATTCCGTAACTTCGCCAGTCTGGACGAGGATGCCTGGACTAGCGGAAACATCGTGGGATGGAGCAGCAACTGCGACCAGTGGAACATCGACTATGTTCGGTTGGGAATTAATCGCACGCAAAACGACTTGTATCCGAACGATGTGGCCTTTGTAAGTCCCTCCATTTCTTCTTTGAAAGAGTATCAGGCCATGCCATGGAAGCAATTCCGCGCTTCTGATATGATCACGCAGTTCCACAACGACTTGAGCAACTTGTCTAACTCCACCAAAAACACCTACTATACTTTCGAAATTGTGAAAAACCATCAGCAAACCCCCATATACGTTTCCCCTTTGAATAACGAGAATGCTGCTTCCTACTACCCCAACGGCCTGCACACATACGAGCATCATGCTACGCCTTCTTTGCAGATGGAATACGAATATGATGGTGCCGACAGCGCTGTTTTCACCATCACCCATGTTTTCGGCATGGCGGGCGGTAACGATGTCTGTCGAAGTAATGACACCGCAGTGTTCGAGCAGAAGTTCTACAACTACTACGCATACGATGACGGCACGGCGGAAGCTGGTTATTGCTTACTCTCCACCATGGCGAACCCGCAGGCCTCCTTTGCCGTGAAGTTCACCCTTGCCGAGCCCGACACGCTTCAGGCGGTTCGCTTCTGGTTCAACCACACGCTCAACGATGAGAATGTGGCACCTTTCACGTTGATGGTCTGGGGCGACAACAACGGATTCCCAGGAGATGTGTTGTATGAACTTCCGCTGCAACTTCCTGGATTTGAAGAAGATTATCTGGACTTCGTACCCTATTATCTCGAAGAACCGTTAGCCGTCTCCGGCACCTTCTACGTGGGTTTCTACCAGAACCACGATATCCAGCTCAACATCGGCTTCGACCAGAACAATGATGCCCGCGGCAAATTCTTCTACCGCACCGCCGCCGACTGGTACGAGTCATTTTACAAAGGAGCTCCCATGATCCGTCCCGTGGTCGGCAAATCCTTTGACCATTCCTCCGTAAAACCTTATAACCAACTTTCTGACATCAAGTTATATCCTAACCCCACACATAACAAGTTGTATATTCAACATGATTTTGAGGAAGAAGAACTTCAGTACCAAATCTTAAACATATACGGACAATGTTTGGAGGCCGGACAATTGCAATCCAATGAATTATCTCTGGCACCCTATGCCAACGGCGTTTATTTCGTGAAATTATTCTCCAAGAACCAACCCGTTAAAACCGAAAAAATTATCAAACAATAAATTATGAAATTCAATTTAAGCAGACCTTTGGTCTTTTTTGATTTGGAGACCACCGGCTTGAATGTCGGAAAAGACAAAATCGTGGAAATATCAATGCTGAAGATTATGCCCGACGGTGAGGAAATCAGCCGCACGGAACTGATTAACCCGGGAATCCCGATTCCCGAGGAGTGTTCCTCTATCCATGGCATCACGGACGAAGATGTTCAAGACAAACCCACTTTCGCCCAGATTGCCGATGACTTGATGGCATTCATCGGGGATGCGGATTTGGCTGGTTTTAATTCCAACAAATTCGATGTTCCGCTGTTGGTGGAGGAATTTCTCCGTTGTGGAAAGCGTTTCGATCTGAGAAACCGCTACCTCATTGATGTGCAGAACATCTTCCACAAGATGGAGCCCCGGAATCTCGTAGCCGCTTACAAGTTCTACTGCAACGGCGACCTCACGAATGCCCACCAAGCTTCTGCTGACACACGTGCGACATACGAAGTGTTGAAAGCACAATTGGAGAAATATGACGGCGTGGAATATACAGACCGCCAGACCAAACGCACATACGTGCCGGTCGTCAACGATGTGAAAGCTTTGAGCGCGTTCACGTCAGAACGCCCGACTGTCGATCTCGCCGGACATATTGTGATGGACGCACAGCAGCGTCCCGTCTTCAACTTCGGCAAACACAAATCCAAACCGGTAAGCGAGGTTTTCAAAGTGGAGCCCGCCTACTACGACTGGATGATGAAAGCGGACTTCCCCCTTTACACGAAAGAAATCATCACGCAGATTTATCACGAAGTATCGTTGGAGAAGAAATTCGCCAAATAGCGTTTAAACGAACTCCTTGCCAAAATCCACCTCTACGTCTGTGACGTACTGGCGGATTTGTTGTTCCTCGGATTTTTTGCAAATCAGCAACATGTGGTTGTTCTCTACCACAATGTAGTCTTCCAGACCTTGGATGACCACCACCTTGTTGCGGGGCATATTGACGATACACTTATCTGAATCATACAGTTTTACGCGGTTTCCGACCACGGAGTTCTGTCGTTCGTCCTTTTTGCGCAGCTCGTACAGCGAACTCCATGTGCCGAGGTCAGACCAACCAAAATCGGCGGCGTAAACCATTACATTATCAGCCTTTTCCATCACGCCATAGTCAATAGAAATTTTGTGGCACACCTGATAGATACGGTCGATGAACTCATCCTCTTGCGGAGTGTTGTACAAGCCTTCCCCTTGCCGGAACAGTTCGTAAATGTCAGGCAGAAAAGTCTCGAAAGCTTTGTCTATGGTGGGTAGTGACCACATGAAGATACCGGCGTTCCACAAGAAATCGCCGCTCTCCAAAAAACTTTTCGCCATCTCCAATTCCGGCTTCTCGGTGAAGGTTTTCACTGCAAAAACGGAAGGATTCCCATTGAAAACTGCATCTTCGTTGTATTGGATGTAGCCGTAGCCCGTGTTTGGGAACGTCGGACGGATGCCGATGGTGAGCAGGCACGGGGTTTTGTCGGCAATGCCAAGACCTTTTTGGATTACATCCACAAAAACATCCTCTTTTTTGATATAGTGGTCGGAAGGAGCCACCACGACCACCGCATTGGGATTTTTTCCCCTAATTTTGAAGTTGGCGTAGGCTATACAAGGAGCCGTGTTTCTGCGGTAGGGCTCAAGAATAATCTGTTCGTCCGCAATGTCGGGAAGTTGCTCGCGTGTGATATCGTGATACGCCTTGTTGGTGACAATATAGATGTTTTCTTTGGGACATATTCTGGCAAAACGATCAAACGTTTTTTGAATCAGCGTTTTGCCATCCCCCAAGATGTCCATGAACTGTTTGGGTGTGTTTTTGTTGCTCATAGGCCAGAAGCGAGCGCCCACGCCTCCTGCCATGATGATACAGTAATAGTTGCTATTCAACATGTTGATTTATTTGTTGTTATTTTACAGTATTTGCTGTAGAGACGCGCCATGGCACGTCTCTACAGCGAATACCGGTATTTTCTTGTCTGTAGAGACAACATGCACATCGTTTCTACAAACTGGGAATTAATTTTCGTTCAGAGCCTTAACGCCCGGCAATTCCTTGCCTTCAAGGTATTCCAGCATGGCACCGCCGCCTGTGCTGATATAGGAGATGTAATTGCCGAGGTCGTATTTGTTGACCGCCGCGATGGAGTCGCCGCCACCCACGATGGAGTACGCGCCTGCCAAGGTGGTGGCTGCTACGCTCAACGCCACAGCGCGGGTGCCTTCGCTGAATTTCTCTAACTCGAACACGCCCACAGGACCATTCCACAGGATTGTTTTGGAATCCTTGATAACCTTCGCGATGTTCACTCGGCTCTTCGGACCGATGTCGAGAGCCTCCCAGTTGTCGGGGATGTTGTTGTCTTCGGTCACGAGGATGTTGGCATCGTTGCTGAACTTGTCGGCGCAGACACTATCGACACGGCAGACGAAGTTCACGCCAGAGGCTTTCACTTGGTCGAGGATTTCCTGCGCCACGGGAAGCATGTCGGGCTCGTAGAGCGAGTTGCCGATGGTAAAGCCCATGGCTTTCAAGAAGGTGTAGCTCAAGCCACCGCCCACCACGAGGTTATCGACCTTGGGGATGAGGTTCTTGAGGATGTTGATTTTTGTGGAAACCTTCGAGCCTCCGATGATAGCTGTGAAGGGGCGTTCCTGGCCGTTGAGGGTCTTTTCGAGGTTCATGACTTCATTGTAGAGAAGGAAGCCGGCAAAGGCTTTGCCGGGAAAGCAGCGGGCCACGGTGGCCGTGGAGGCGTGCTCGCGGTGCGCGGTGCCAAACGCATCGTTCACATATACATCGCCCAAACGAGCGATTGCCTTGGCGAAATCGACATCGCCCTTCTCCTCCTCTTTGTGGAAACGGAGGTTCTCCATCAGCACGACGCTGCCGGGCTTCAGGTTCTTGCAGAGGTTTTCGGCCTCGGCACCTAGCACATCGCCGCCGAAAACGACTTCTTTGCCTAAAATTTCGGACACCTTCTTCACGATATGACGCAAAGAAAACTCGTCTTTTGCCTCGCCTTTCGGACGACCGAGGTGGGAGAGCAAGATGGCTGAACCGCTATCAGCAAGAATCTTGCCGATGGTCTCTTTGGTGCGCACGATGCGGGTGACATCAGTCACGTTGAACTGCTCATCCAACGGCACGTTGTAATCAACGCGGATCAGGGCTCTTTCGCCACTGAAATTATGTTCTTGAATGGATTTCATACGTCAGTTTTTTTATGAAAATTTTAGAGTGCAAAGATACAACATTTTTCGTTGCAAAAATAACTTTTTTCAATGCGACAGTTCCTCCAACGCTTTTTGAATCACATTGTCCGCCTTGTTGACAACCGGATAGAACGCCTCGTCGCCGTAAAGGTTGCGGCCAATCAGAGCCTTTAACCAAGTTTTCAGCTCTTTGGAAGAATTGGCGGACATCTTCGACACTTTCTTTTTGTTGTTTTTCTCGTAATATTGGACGAGTTGTTGCAGCATCTGGTCGGTGATTTGCATTCCTACCACGTAAGATTTCGTGTCAGGATACTTGTTTTTCAGTTCGGATTTATGCTCGTTGGTGTAATGGAAAGCGAATTGGATGAGTGTTGAGGAGTTAGCGATATCGTAATAAGCGGTAAGGTCGTCGCCGCGGTCCATAGGCACGAAAATGTCGGGCATGATGCCGCCCCCCCCGTAAACCGTACGTCCCTTGATTGTGTGATAAACTTTGGAGGAGTCCAAGTGGATGCTGTCAAGGCTTTCCATCTCACCGTTGACCAACCGTTTGTAGATGTCCTCGTAGTAGGCTTCCGTACCGTTTTCATAATCACGTTGGATGCAGCGTCCGCTGGGAGTGTGGTAGCGCGAGGTGGTCAACCGGATGGACGATTTGTCCTCCAAATCGAACTGCCGCTGTACCAACCCCTTGCCGAACGAACGACGTCCGATGATGGTGCCGCGGTCGTTGTCCTGGATGGCACCGGCCACAATCTCGCTGGCAGAAGCGCTGAAGTCATCAATCAAAATCACGACTTTTCCTTGCTCGAAATCGCCTTTCCGAGAGGCGTATATAATCTCAGGGCGCACTTTGGAGCCTTCTATGGAGACTATCTTCTGCTTGTTACCCAAAAATTCGTCGCACACACTGACGGCCGCATCCAAGAAACCACCGCCGTTGCCGCGCAAATCCACAATCAGATTGCCCATACCTTGCCGTTTCAGTTTCTGGATGGCGTTGTTGAATTCCTTGGCCGTGGTGCTGCCAAATTCGTTCAATTTGATATAACCAGTTTGAGAATCCATCATATAGGCCACATCAACGGTGTAAGTTGGTATCACACCGCGAGTTATCTCATAGGTGTATTTGTCTTTGAATCCAGGTCTCAGTATGCCCACTTTCACCTTCGACCCTTTTTTGCCACGCAACTTCTTGAATGCCTGGTCATTCTTAATGCCGATAATGGATTTACCATCCACCTCAATCATACGGTCGCCAGCCATCAGGCCTGCTTTCTCCGAAGGACCGCCGGAAATCACGGAAACCACCATCAAAGTGTCATTCATGATGTTGAATTGGATGCCGATGCCTTCAAAGGATCCTTCCAACGTTTCCATCATGGTTTTGTTCTCATCAGCGGTGGCATAACTGGAATGCGGGTCCAGTCCTTGCAGCATCGCGTTGATGGCTAATCCGTAAATGGAATCTGTGTTGACGGAGTCGACATAAAAATGCTCAATGTAGCTCATCACCTCGCTCATCTTTTGCAGCTCGGCGTTGCCGGTTTTGCTCAAACGGCGTGGATTCCAATGCAGCGCGATGGAGAAACCGCCCAAAAATGCGACTAAAAGCCACAAAAACACGAGACATCCGTTCCGTTTCGTTAAATTATCATTCATATTAGTCTATTTTTGTCTGTCAATAGAAGATTGATGCAATAATTGTAAAAATCTTTTTATAAATAATTGATAATCAGAATCTTCTTTGTGCTTTTCGTAGCGTTCTACTACCTGCTGCCATTGTTGAGGCTGCACCACAGATATATGGTTTTTCCGTTTGATCTCCGCAATCTCATCCACCATTTTCATCCGTTGATAGAGAAGTGTACTTATCTGATTGTCAATATTCTCAAGAGTTGAACGTTGTTTTACCAATTCCAAATCGGCTGAGTCGTTGCGCAAGTCCAAACGGCTAATCATCTCTGCCCAATCAGAGGGAAGCATCTGTTGTGCCGCATCAGAAAGGGCTTGTTCGGGATGACAATGACACTCGACCATCAGCCCGTTGAAGCCGTAGTTCATCGCTAACTGTGCAACTTCGGGAATCCATTCCACTTTCCCGCACAAGTGCGAGGGGTCACAGAGGATGGGCAGATCGGGCATCTGCACTTTCAACTCGATGGGGATATGCCAAAAGGGGGCGTTGCGGTAAATGTTCTCTTGAACGTCAGGAAATCCCCGGTGGATGGCCATCACTCGCCGAATGTCCGCCTGTAGAAACCGCTCGATATTCCCCATCCACAATTTCAAGTCTGGAATCATCGGATTTTTAACCATGACGGTGAAGTCGGTATGTTTTACGGCATCAGCGATTTGTTGCACCTCAACGGGGTTTACGGACGTGCGTGCGCCCACCCACACCACGCGAATGTCGTATTTGGCACACAGCTCCACCTGTTTGGCAGTCATCACTTCCACACAAGCGGGAATATGGTAAGAGTTCTGCACTTCTTGCAGCCAGGGTAAAGCGGCCTCACCAGCACCTGCAAAGCTGTCTGGGGCACTGCGGACTTTCCAAGCTCCGGCTCTGAAGTACTGCAATGAAAGACCCTTCTCCCGTGTTTGTTCAGCAAGTTGCTCGGCCGTGGCCAGCAACTGTGTACGACTTTCCGCCGCGCAAGGTCCCGCTATCCAAATCCTCTCCATTTTAGTCTTCAGTTTCGATTTCTTCTTCAATATCCGTGAAGTATTTCTTTACGAACTTATTTTTCAGACTTCTGTTACCCAATTTATAGGTAAACGACGGAAGCCCCTTGGCCTGGTCGGGTGCCTGGAACCTGTTTTTGGGCTTCACGCTGGTGATGGCGTCGTTGAAGGCTTTGTCTGAAGCGAAAGCGGAGACAGCGTTGTTGTCGAACTGGAAGTAGTAGAACTGGTTGTCAAACTCGAAATAGAGGTAAAGACGGTTACGGGAACCGCGTTTTTCAATCACAATACGACCCGGAACCATCTTATACACCGTTTTTTCGCCGCAGATAATCAGTGGAAGCCGCGTTTGTGATTTGAACGTGGACTGTTCCTTGTCCCACTCGAAATCAATGTTGGAGAACAGGAACTTCACCTGCAGGGCTTCCGGCAAACGGCGGTTCTGACCCAACGCCACATTTCGTTGATAACGGTCATATTCCGTCTTGCCCAAAATATTGTAAAGGGCAAGGTCAAAAGCCTCATCTTGTGAAACATCCACGAAATCCAGAGAAGCTTTTTCTATTGCCTTGTTCATCAAGTCCATGGATTTGTCGTTGAAGAAAAAGTTGATGGAGGTGGTAAGGTGCATTTCGGCAGAGTCTGCGAGGGTGTAGTTCACAATGGTGCCGTTGGTGATGAAATCCACACGGCCTAATTTCGCGCCCATGTCAATGGTACCGCTGCCGTGCGCCTCGCAATTGTCGGTGTTGAGGGTGATGATGTTGCCGGGAACACTCGGGTCGTTCAGCTTCTCCAAAGAGGCTGCCTTGAACTCACGTGTTTCTTTGTCGTAGGTGATGTAGCCGAACACGTTGATGTATTCCGCGTCGTTAAATTCGTCTTTGGCAACGCCGAAAGCCGTGTAAATCCGGCCGGTCTTGTTGCTGGAGGCGATGGCCACCACCACCTTGCGCTCGTTCATGTCTTTGGTGCGGTCATGCACCTGCAACATAATGTTGTTCGGATCCACCTGTTGAAGGATTTTCATACGGGCGTGCTTGACGGAGTCGCACCCATGGATGATTTCCACACCACCGAAATAGGAGAGGAACGGGTTGGTACTGTGCAGCTCAGCACGTCCGTCGAAGGCGAACTGGTCGCTGAAGTGGAAGTCCTTCTCCAGCGGGATTTTAGCTTCTCCGAAAGTCTCCTTCATGAAATACACCGTGTCGAAATAAAGCGTCTGCACCCGTTGCTCCGCGTCAATGTAGTCATAATAGCCATTGGCATAGAATCTTGTGGCACTCTGCACGCGGGTGGTGCAGTTGTAGAGTTCATGGTACTTGTTGTCACGCCCGGCCAGGATGCGCGAATTCTTCAGAATGTCCATGGCCGCCTTTTTCCGAATGGTCACATCGCCGTGCAAAGGCGTGATGGCTGCATCACCCACGTTGATGTAGCGCACCCCATGGGCAAAAATGATGTTTTCGGAAAAATCGAATTCGGCATTCACGGCCGTGAACATATAGTTGGCATTTGGCGCAACCGCATACAGCTCATTGCCGACACTTTGCATATCAACTAACTCCTTGATAGGTGTATTGTCGATGTCCACATTCTTATGCGGATCGTCCCACTTGAACCGCAGGATGGTGGAGTCGATGGGATCCCACTCAAATTCCGAGGATTTCGCCTTGATCTCATTCTGCACGAAATAGACTTCGGAAGCTTCGCCGTTGGCCAGAAAATGACCTTTCCGGGTCTTAAAATCAATGTGGGAGTTATAGTTGTCTGTGGAAAAGGCAACATCCTTGCCGCCGCTAATGTCGTATATCCGCAAGTCGGCTGTATCAGCCAACAACTCGTGGTGTTTGAACTGGAAGAGCCGAGAAGAGATGTCGGCACGGTTGAATTTCACGATGCCGGTGCCGAACATGCCGCTCGGCGTAATCTTGGAATTACCCGTAAGCTGTGCCTCACGGAACAAATCCATAGGCTCTTGGATGGTGTGGATAAACATCTGATCCTGATAGGGTTCCCAGTGCAAATAGCCTTCATTGACGGAAGCTGGCGGGAATTCTGTACCCGCCATCTGCTCGTCAACTATATGCCGGTTTGCGGCTCCATTGGTGGAGTCCAAGTAAAAGACCAAGCTGTCAGAAAAAGTGTGCGAGGTGATGTAGTCGATATTACCTTTTCCACGTAAGCCCCTGTTGCTAAGACTGATACGACCCTGGTAGCCGCCTTTGTTACCGTACATGGGCAATCCGTTTGTGTTATGGACAAAACCTAAGGAAAAATCGGACTGCACCTTCAAGGGCTCGGCAATGTCAGGGAAAATGCCGCCGGAAATCAGGGCTCCGGTGAATTTCATGGAGTCAATCACGAAATTGTCAAGGTTGACAATTCGGAACTGGTTGACCGAATAGTAGAACCGATTCCGGTCATATACCCCTCCCAAAACGTAAGGTTTGTCATAGAAGACCTTTCCGCCCTTGCGTGCCTCGAAAATCGGGTAGTCGGGGTAATCAACCATGCCGCACTTGTTGCCCGGCACATCGATGTACAGCACACCGGAAAGTTCCTGAATCTCGCTGCGCACACGTTGCAGCTTGTAGTCGCCGTACATGTCCATCGGACCGTTTTTGTCCTCCACATACATGATCAGCGTGTCTATGATGTCCATGTCAACGAGGAAGCGGTCGTAGTCGAATTTACAGTTGTGGGTTACGAAGTCGAACAAGCCACCGATGACCCGGCCGGAGAAAACCATGTCCCGGTTTTTCTTGACTGTGACCAGTTCGTTCATAGGATATACGTTCACAATCTGCGGGTCGCTGAGTACGAAAAACTCACAGCCGGTAATTTTCAGGTCGTTGGTGGCCAAATCCAACGAAGCGTAGTGCGTCTTCGATTCCAATTTGATGTAGTCATAGTCTTTTTTCTTCACCTGATTGTTCAGATATTGAGCGATTTTGCTGCGATAGTGGATGCGGTTGTTGTTGATGTCGTATTCAATGAAGCCGCGGGCGGCAAAGTCAATCATCATTGCCTTGATGTCCAATGGCGGCTTGTTGAACCAGCGGATAACATCTTCAATAGAGAGGTCCTCGTAACCTGCACTGTTGAATAGCTGCCAAAGCGTGTAAAGCGGGTTTGTCGTGTTATAACCGGCGATTTCGTGCATTACCTCATCTTCGTAGTAGTTCTGCGACTCAAAATAAGCCTCCTGGTCACTGGTGTTGCCAACAATGGGTTTAAGCTCTATACGTTTCTCGGTGGTGACCCATTGCACGGATTCCACATACATGTCTAATTTGTGGTAGGAGTCAAAGAAAGGTGAGCGTCCAACACCCTGCTTGGGTCGGGAAATCAGCAGTGATTTCTTCTCGTTGTCGTATTTAAAATTGGCAGCAGGATGGTAGATGGAATCGTTTTCAATATAGAGGGAGACTTGTGCATCTTCCGAAAGCAGATTGGTGGGACGGATGAGGAAGCTGCGGGAGCGGGCTGTGATGATGACATTCCCTTCATTGTAGATGGTGACGATGGCCAACGTGTCACCCTGTCCAGTACCAAAAATGGAAGCTCCTCGCATCTCAAAGCCGCCCACATAGTCCACATCCTTGTAGAGATTCTTCACAGGCAGGGTTGCCTCCTGGCTGATGAAACGGGGGTAGGTGGCCTTCTCCTCGGCGGTGGGCAGCATGGCCTTGTCCTCTACGCGCCCGACAATCGGGTTTGCAAACAGCTTCGGATAGTAGAACAACGCATCGTTGGCCACCACTTTTGGGAAACGCAAATCAATGTCGTACGTCTTCAGCTTGGCCTTGACATTCGGATCCAAGCCAGCCCGATCCCACGAAATGAAACCGCCGTTTGCCTTGAATGTCAGTTTGTCAGGATAATACCGTCCGTTCACGCCACTGACAATCAGGCTGTCCTTGGCAGAATAGCCCCAAAGGTCAATATCCTTGAAATCGAAACAGGGTTCCCCGTCAAATCCCAAATGATCGGCAAAACCCATGGCCACCCATTTGACGTTGTCGCCATGGTTCATGATATTCTCTTTGAAGAACTGCTCGTAAATTTTCATCTTGTCGTGGAAGAAGGTGGAACTTTGCCCTATGTGATAACTCAGGATTTTCTGCCAGGTTTCTGTCTCATTGGCATATTGGCTACCCAAAAAAATGCGATAAGTGTTGATATAGCTTTGGAAATGGGGGAAAGGGCGGTGTTTTTTCTTCACCATCTTGTTGGCTTCCTCAATGAAGACTTGCTGGTTTTCCTCGTCCATTTGAGTAGTCCACATCACCTCGAAGGCTTCCAAAACCTCCTTGGCATCTTTCTGGCGGTCTTTAGGCACTGTCGAATAAAACTCTTTCATCTCTTCCACGGTTTTGGAAGGGTCTTTTGAGAAAGAGGTAAAACGTTGAGCTTGAGCCAATATCGTCAGACTCAGCAGAATACCGATATACAAAATTTTTTTCATCATCACATAGAAAAATGGTGCGCAAAAATAGCAAAAAGTTAGCTATCTTGTGCGGCGATGTTTTCAGAATGCATATAAAATTGTAGTTAGTGTTTTTAATGCCGCGCGGCAAAATTACCATCCGACTGCGCCAAAAAGCGGACCAACAGTAATGAAAACGTACAATTCGCCCAATTCGCTTAATTCGCCGACAGCCACCACATCGCCAGCGCCACCTGCACGACAAATATCGCCGGCACGCCGTACTTGAACTTTTTGTGCTGGGTCTTGTGATGCCACACCTGCATCCCCAACCACGCCCCGACGCTGCCGCCGATGGCCGCCAAGCCCAACAGCACGCTCTCCGGAATGCGCCAACGCTTGTGCTGCGCCTTCCATTTGTCGATGCCATACGCGAAAAAAGTCACCACCGTGACGATCGCCAAATATATCAGAACTATATTTTTGAATTCCAGCATTATAATCGGTCTTTTTATATCCATTTTGAAAACAAATGCAAAAATAAAAAAATTAACCTTTGCGTGTTGGTTTTGAAAAATATGTACCTTTGCTAAATTTAAATTGAAATCTTAAAATTGTTGCTTATGAATATAAAATCTATCCTTTCGACTCTTTTTATAGTATTGTTTTTCAACATCTTATCATTTTCTCAAACAGAAAATCAGTATAGCAAATTCAATCCCGTATCATTGAAGGAAAATGCCAAATATGTGCGGAATTTTGCGCCGAACAATTACGACGAGAAAATTCTGTACCAATGTTTGACCGATATGGTTGATATGGCCCGCGCCGAGTTCCGCTATGTCCCGAAAATGAAACACGATGTCAGTTTGGATTCCACAGCACAGTACCAAGCTGACTTCCAAGCGTCCAAAGATGAGAAAACGTTGGAAAACAACGCACCGTATAAGACGACTTATTTCCGACTGCGAAAATATGGTCTGGCTGGCAACGGCGAGGAACTGGTAGCCAAAGCGAAGGCCTATTTGGGCGAGACCGAATATACGTATTACGACCTTTCTCTCGCGCTTGTCCAATCCATCCTCAAAAATGTGAAGACCGCCGATGTCATGCTGAATGAGCAATATACCTACATGGGGCTTGGATTCAACACAGACGCTGCGATGAAGAGCATGTACCTCTCGTTGATATTAGGCAACGACCGCGCGTTTAACCATTACAAAGCAGCTTACAATGATAAGGATGTCCCCTATACCAAAGGACAGGCCGGTTTGAAAGGTTATGACGAGAAAATCTGCAAGAAATGTGCTTCGGAACCCGGTTTGGAGGTTCTTTCCGAATGGGTCTCCGTAAACAAAAACGGCGAGATTTACATCAACTGCGACAACCATAAGGAACTGAAGCGGCTGATCGGCAAAGACGGCGACGCCATCGCTATCGACATCATTCAGGAGGGACAGTACGAGTGTGACAACCATCAGGTGGATTACGACCTTTACCATCGCGGAACGGTCACCAAGCCGATCACCTTCGAGAAGATGATGGCCGCCAACGAGAATGCCAACCTCAAGTCCGGCAAACTCATCGCGAAACTCGGCACGCTGCCCGACAATGTTGACGACAGCAAGAATCTGGAACTCGCCGTGCTGGTGCTGAAGGAGGGCAACCGCGTGTGCCGCTCCGTCATCGCCAAGCACATTGAGAGCAAAGGCGCCGACTACACTGAGAAAATCAATTTCGTGAAGGACGAGGTGGGCATCAAGAGCACCGGCGAATGGACAATCTCACCTGAAGACGGCACTTTCAGCGTATCATTCCCATACGATGCCAAAAAAGTCGATTATACCGCCGCTGGTTTCAACTTAGACAAGAAAGACCCTAACATGCCGCAATATAAGGTCAACAGCGTGGAGCTCATCTCCCACATCTCCCCCGACTACTACCAAGACGCCTCCTACAAAACCATCCAGGAAAAACGTGCCGCCGCCGTTAAGAAAGATTTGCAAAGATATTTCCCTGGCATGGACATCAAGCTGGTCTATGACTACTGCTGGGACGAGTTCAAGGAGAAAATCACCCAACACGAGGAATATTACGATTTGAGTTTCAAGACGTTAGAGGAAGCCGCCAAGGAACTGCGCCTATACAATCGTTATGCCGCCAAAATACTGGACACCAACTACTTGGCTCCGCTCCGTACAATGGAACTCCGTCAATCGGTGACCTACTACGCCGACTCCCCGTCCAGCGAGGAGGCTTTCGCCTTGTGGAAGTTCAACAATGCCGTCAAAGATTCGAAAAAGCTCGGTTTCGCCATGTCGGTGGAGGACTACATCCTCAAACAGGTTGAAAACGGCAAGTTCTCTTCGTCTTCATTGGAAAAGATGGAAATTCCGTTTAAGAAAGAGTATCAGACGTTGCTGAACAACAAATTGTACGCCCAATACTACAAGAGTTCGAAGTTGACTCCTGCCATGGCCGAGCAGATGACGAAAATCTATAACCTCAACACAAACAACCAGTTGCTGATGTACAACACCACCATTGCCGATGTCCTTGCCGCCACCATCAACTCCACGGCTGACATCGCCAAGACCCAGGCCGCCATCGACAAACTCTACACCATCCCAGCCATCCCGAAAGACCGCGTGAACAGCCTGAATCTCGAATATCAGTTCAAAGTCATCAACTACTTGGACACGATGCCCGCTAATACCGAGACTACAGCATTGGTTAACAGCACTTACGCCAAAATCAAGGAAATCCGCAATGAAAAATTGGACAGTTGGAAAAACGCCTTCAAACTGGCATCGTACTTTAACAAACGCCATGACTACATGTATTCCCTGTCGCTGATGACACCCTTCCTTGATGACCCGACCATCTCAGAAGACTTTATCTTTTCATACGTCTCTCTGGCGGCGCACCGCGAGGAAACCTACCTGAGCGGTCTCTTCACAAAGGCTTTGCAATTGGCGGCAGACAGGAATGCGGCTCGCCTGTGCGGCCTGATTGACAAGCTGCCGTCATGCATCTTGGAGAACGAAGAGGCGAAGAAGATTATTTGCAAGGCGTGCAATAGGTAGTGGGTTCAAGGGTCGAGATTCAAGGGTCGAGGTTTTGTGCCTATTGAAACGTGTTTGTTTAAAGATATTCCTTGAGCAGTCTCGAAGGGACAAGACGCACGGAGTGCAATTAACCCCACATAAGGCATAGGCCGCAGTGTGGGGTTTCAAAGCCAAGAATTATGAATGATACTGTTAAGAATCCAGAGGAGAAAGACGAATTATACGAACATTTCAGGTTCGAAGTCACGGCGGGCACGGAGATGCTCCGCATTGACAAATATCTGTTCAACCTGATTGCCAACACGTCGCGCAACAAAGTGCAGCAGGCGGCGAAGGCGGATTGCATCTTAGTGAACGGCAAGCCCGTGAAGCAGAACTACAAGGTGCGCCCTGGCGACACCATCTCCGTGCTGATGCCCAACCCGCCCAACGACACCGAGATTCTGCCCGAAAACATCCCGCTGAATATCGTCTATGAAGACAATGATCTCCTGATTGTCAACAAGGAGGCGGGCATGGTGGTGCATCCGGCATACGGGAACTATACGGGAACGTTGGTTAATGCGCTGTACTACTACCTCCGCGACCAGAAATTAGAGGACGGCTCCCCGATGAAGCCGTTGTTAGTGCATCGCATCGACAAGAACACTTCGGGCTTGTTGGCGGTGACCAAGAACGAGCTAGCGCAGATGCGGTTAGCCAAGACGTTCTTCGACCACGACCTGGAACGCAAGTACTGGGCGTTGGTGTGGGGCGATATGGAGGAGGACTCCGGCACGATTGTGGGCAACGTAGGGCGCAACCCCAAAGACCGTATGGTGATGACCGTCTTTCCCGAGGGCAGCGACCAAGGCAAGCACGCGGTCACGCATTGGCGCGTGGTGGAGCGGTTCGGTTATGTGACGCTGATCGAGTGTCAGTTAGAGACTGGCCGCACGCACCAGATCCGCGTCCATCTGCAACATATCGGACATCCGCTCTTCAACGACGAGGCTTACGGCGGGAACCGCATCCTCAAAGGCACCACGTTCACCAAATACCAGCAGTTCATCCGCAACTGTTTCACCCTCATGCCACGTCAGGCGCTGCACGCCAAGTCGCTCGGCTTCAAACACCCGATTACCGGCAAGAACATTCTGTTTGAGTCGGAGCTTCCAGCAGATTTCAATGCCGTTGTTGAAAAGTGGCGGAACGGGATGCGATAAAACGGGTACAGTTACGTCCTTTATCTTATTCCGAAAAAAAAAGGAGTCCGACATTTATGTTTGGACTCCTTTTAGATAATGTATTGTTAACAGAAATCAGTGTCGTGCCTCCCGTGATTTTGCTGGAGTGGCGGGAATATTGCTATCCTCGTAGGTGTGTTTGCTGTTGTTTTTCACACATCTGACGGAAAGTCCGCTTTTTTTGCTGATGGAGTAGTCGTACGAGGAGGAACCGTATCGGTATAGTTCGCCAGCATCGTAACTCATCATGAAATCGTATGTAAAATCGGAGTTGTATGTGGATGTAGTCCAAAACACTGCGCTTTTGCGGATATCGTCGAAGCCATATCCGTTGGGTCTGTATCCGCCGCCTCGTGCGGAGAATCCGGAGCTGTTGGTGGCCCCAGTGTTCGGCGACATCCAATAAGTTGTGCCAGTGACTTTCATTTTCCCGCCGACATTCGAGGCATCCAAAGCATTGTACAGCGTTGTGAACACTTCATTGTAGGAGGGAACGTGCCAGCCGCTTGGACACAGATTTCCAGTGGCAACAGCGTAGAAGTTGTAGAGGTTACCATAGCTGCTTTTGTCGTAGTAGCAGTATGCCGGAGCGGTGCGGTTCGACCATGCGGTGGAATCCTGAACCAAGGGGATGGAGGTGCCGTTGTTGAAGTGTGCTGTTTTCAGGTTTTCTTTCATCCAGCATTGGGAACCGATAGCCACCACATTATAGGTGTTGCCCTCATAGTCATTCACGGTGGATGGACAAGCCTGATAGGTTACAAAATTGACTTCATTGGAATAGCAGACTCCGTATGTGTTTTTGGCGTATGCTCTCACGTAGTATTGGGTGTTAGGCTGTAGATTCGTCAGATTGCTGGAATAATCTCCTTGCCCCGACCCCACTTTAATGAAATGGTCATTGACGGTTGGATTTGACGAAGTGCTCCAACAGAAGCCGCGCTCGCTAATGTCCGTGCCTTGAACGATTGCGGTCGCTGTTGCAGAGGTCGGGCTAATACCGGAGACGGTAAATGCTCTGAAAGAGGGCAGACTCCCTTGCGTGAATGTGACAATTTCCCCGTATGCGACACCTTTCTTGTTGACGGCATACGCACGGACTTTGTATTCACCCTCGGGCAAGCTCGTTTCAAGAGAGAACACGCCTTTTCCCGGTCCGGCACTGAACGATTCCATACACCAGTCTAAATCTAATCTCTCATTCTCCCAACTGGTATAAAAATGGGCGTTCAAGTCTTTGACACAGACCCCTTTGTCGGTGATTTCGCTGCCCCCGTCATCGGTGACTTCGCCTCCGACCATTATCTTTCCGTTCTCTATCGCCGGTGTTGCGGTGGTTACGGTGGGGAACTTGCTGCGGTTAAGCTCTTTGTCGCAGGTGGAAAACAAAACCATTTGCGCAATCAATGCGATGAATATTAATAACTTTTTCATAAGGCTCTAAATTAAAAGGTGAAACCAATGTTGGCACCGAATGCAGGGTAATAATGATGATACCCACCAAAATAGGGGGTGTTGTTCTCAATGATATGACCAACATCCGGATTTGCCGAAAGCCCTCCCTCTATGGAAAAGAACATGCTTCTTCTGGCATTAAAGCGTATGTTGAGACCGAACTCCAAGCGGGTGTGCGACCCTATAAACATCCATTCGGACACCACATGCTGGGGGTCGGCAGTAATGCCATATTCACTACCATCAGTCAGTATTTTATAAAAACCCATGTCAATGCCTTGCGCAATTCCGAAGAACGGGTTCACCTTTTTCTCACCAACAATGTAGAAACGGGCTTTTGCATACAGCGGAATCCGATGGAAAGAGTTCCCTCTGTTAAAATCTCTGAACACGTAGTTGTATCCTGTTCCGAATCCGATTCCGACAGCCTTGTGTACACGGTACATGCCGTCGTAGTGGATGCCTGCGGAAATCGGGAATTCGTATAGTAGGCGGATGGAATTCTCCCACCGTTTGTCAACGGGCGCGAAAATCTTTTTCTGTTTGACGATTTTTTTGGCGTCTACTTTTTTGGTGCTCACCACCTTGGAGGAGCCCACCTGTGCCGAAAGGTTGGGGGAGGCAAGGGTCAAGGCGATGAGCAGGAATGCCATAATCTTTAACAATTTTCTCATGATGTCGGTTTTTAGTTCACGTATATGATTTTCGGGGTACGCGTGGCCGTGTCGGACTGCCCGATTTTGCTCACCTTGTCCATCAGGTTGATGTCAGCCTCGGTGGTCTTGCGGAAGTTGGTGTAGGAGGCTGGGTATCCGCTGATGGTTACGGTAATGGTCTCGTAGTTGTCGGAGGTCTTGATTTCGAAGATGGGACCCACGATGATGTCGGCTTGGTATTTCTTCACCGCCTGCCCGATAGTGTAGTTCTTCATGTACTGGATCAGGGGCGACTCGTAGTTTACTAATTTAGAGGTCTCATCATCGCTTGCCCCCTTGATTCTGGTGCCGGATACAGCGAAATCGTCCTCGGTGAGTTCGTTGGCGAATGTCTCCGAATGGGAGATGCGTGTGGGCGATACGTTGAGGTCGGCAGTGGTGGGGGTGATGAATCCCGACATGCTGGGTTGCAAGTAACGGGCTGTGCTCTCATTGTACTTGTACAGGTATTCGTCACTCTTGCAGGCGACAAACAGCACGGGAATAAGTAAAAATAACAGTTTTTTCATAATGGTTGGAATTTAAGTGATATAAATTTGGTTAAGAAATGAATGTCAATCGGTCTTATTGGTGCTTTTTTACTCTTTTTTGAAATTGCGGCAAATATACATAAATTCCGAATATACGCAGACAAATGTTTTTTTCACAGGAATCATTATATGAAACGTTTCTGCAATTTCAGCAGATATTTGCAAAAAAAAATCTTATTTTTGCGCCGTAATTATGAAGAAGAAATTCAACCTTAAAGCGAAAACCCAGCGGTTCCGTGCGTGGCGGGAACGACCCCGCGAGGTCGCTCCGATGTCGCAGGAAGAACACGAGTGCCTGAACTGCCACGACCATTATACTGGCAATTACTGTCCCCGCTGCGGACAGGCGGCAAACACAGACCGTTTTTCCATGAAGGTGGCAGCGGAGAACTTTGCGGAAGCCTACGGCATGGGCGAGCGCGGCATGTTCCGCACCATCCTTGACCTCATCCTGCGCCCCGGCTACCTGATTCTCGACTACCTGCGCGGTATGAGGGCCTCCTACTTCGCCCCTTTCAAGATGTATTTCCTGCTCGCGGCGGTCTCCCTCCTCGTGACCCACGGACTGAACATCACAGGGCACGCCCTACACGACGATTCCAAATCTGTCACCGAGGGGATGAGACAGGAGCATGACAATGGAAGAACATCCAATACAACGAGTACCCTTGAAGATAATTTTCCTACAAAGGTGCAAGGTGTCACCGTCGATGAAGAGGGTGTTCATAGTTCTTTTGAAGAAGATTATCCTATGGAGTCACGAATTTATTCCATCATTTATAACACATTGGATAAGATAGAACGTTTCGAACAAAAATATCCCAGCATTAACATCTTGTTAATGTTGATGTTGATTTCCGGCATCCTCTACCTCTTCTTCCGGCACAGCCCGAACATCCCCGATTTGCGCTATCCCGAGCTCTTTATCTCGTTGGTCTATATTGCCAATATGTACACCGTCTATTCCATCGTGTTCGATTTTTTCAGCTTGACAAAATTTACTTCTTATGCTTTGTTTCTCACAATCATCCCGCTCAAGCAGATGAGCGGCTTCAGCTGGTGGCGCACCATCCTGAAAACCGTCGTGGCTTTTACCATCATGATTGTGCTGTTAGTTGCCTTCATAGTGTTGGCGGTGCTTGCTGCCGGCTTTTTTGTGAAATACCATGGGTGAAAGTCAGTTAGTAGTTAGCAGTTATGGACACGTATATTTTTAGGAGACAGATTCATAAGTTGCCGGGCAAAGTGATTCACCACGTGCCGCTGCCAGAGCCGCAAGTCGTGGAAGGTCACGGCGCACGGGCGCAGATCGGCGAGATCTGCAAGGAGAAAGGCTACAAACATGTCCTGGTGGTCACCGACAAGACCTTGCGCGAGCTTGGCTACGAACAGAAAATTCTTCAGTCGCTGAAGGATGCTGGCGTGAGGCACACTCTCTTCTATGGCATCGATTCCGAACCGACGGCTGCGCTGATCGAAAAAGGACGAAAAATAGCCCAGAAGCACAACACAGAGTGTGTGGTTGCGTTGGGCGGCGGTTCGGTGATGGACACCTGCAAGATGATAGTGGCGGGTGTGCGGTTGCCGCATCTCAGCACCAGAGCTCTGCTCGTCAAGTTCCTGATTGTGCCGGGCAAGACCCTGCCGATGATTACCGTTCCCTCCACCGCTGGTACGGGCGCGGAAATCACCGTAGGTGCGGTGGTGACCCGCACTCGCGGTTCGAAAGGTTCCACCGTCATTGTCGGTCTGGACGTGACGCACGTGATTCTCGACAGCGAACTGACCATCCACGCACCGAAGATGGTGACCGCCGCCTGCGGCATGGACGCCCTCAGCCACGTGGTGGAAGGAACGGTGAGCGATGTGGCGGTCGATGTGGAGGATGCCTACCGTTCCTTGGAAGGCATGAAGCTGATCCTGCATCATCTGCCCGTGGTGATGCGTGAGCCGGAGAATATCGAATCGCGATTGGCGATGTGCCGCGCCGCGATGTACGGCGGTAACGCCATCAACACGCAGCTCGCGGGCTACGTACACGCCTTCGCGCACAGCATCGGAGCCAAGTACCATATCCCCCACGGTCAGGCCATCACGCTGATGATGCTGCCTGTGCTGGAGTATCAAAAGGAGGTTTGTCTAAGAAAATATGCTCTGATGGCCCGTTATTGCGGGTTGGCGGATGTTCACACGGAAGACCGCATTGCAGCCGAGCGGTTCCTGCAGGCCGTCAAAGATCTCATTGTCACCTGCGGCCTCGACACATTGCCGTTGCCCGTGAAAGAGTCCGATTATGAGGAACTCACCCGCATGGTGGCCAAGGATTCCATCAACTACTCCGCCCCGATGACGTTCAGCGAGGAGGATATTATGCGGGTGCTGGAGAAAGTGAAGGAGAGATTATAAAAAGGCAATGATTGCAAGAGGGGAGATTCACCACCAGTCCTTTGCGGCATGTTGGTAGAATCTGTCGGGATGATTTTCTGAAATATACAATGTATCTGTTTTTCCATGCTACATGCAGATGATTTTGGCGGTGTGCGATTTTTGTGGTTAGATATGGATATTTTTCCGAAATCATGCCTTCCAATCGGTAAGTGAAAGGAATGTGGAAGAGCCTGCCCTCCTTGTCAGTTTCGATATTGAAAATAGTTTGTGGTCAGCAACAACACATTGATATTCTTTTTGTTGTGAAAGATAGACGGCCAGTCAGACAAGGGTGGTCAACAATTCTGAAAGAAAAAAATATCGCCAAATTGTCATATATCGAAAAAAAGTGTATTTTTGCCGCGCAAAACCAGCCACTTTAGCTCAGTTGGTAGAGCGACGCATTCGTAATGCGTAGGTCGCGAGTTCAAGTCTCACAAGTGGCTCAAAAAACGGGAAGAAATTCCCGTTTTTTTCATTATAGCTGCTGCCTTTGTTTATTTGCCTCAACCCATTCGTCGTCAGGTAATTTAGCACCCACATGACCGATGAGTCTTGCGGCCAGATAAGAGGCAAGTTTGCCGGATTTCAAGGCATCGTAGCCGTTGACGAGACCATAGAGGAAACCGGAAGCGTATATGTCGCCGGCGCCGGTGGTGTCCACTGGATTGTCAACGACTACAGGCGAAACGACGGTGACCTCTCTGCCCATTTGGATGTAGGAGCCGTCTTTGCCGACCTTCACGATGGCTATGGGGCAGTATTCGGCAAGTACACGCAGTGCCTCTACATTATCTACACCTGTAAAAGCCTTGGCCTCCTCCTCATTGGCGAATATGATGTCAACGTAGTCTCGTAGGAGCATTTTCACGAAGTCGAGGTTGCTTTCGATGAGGTTGTAACTGGCCATGTCCATGGAAATCTGCAAGCCGCATGCTTTGGCTTTTTGGCAGACATCTAAAATCAAGTCATGGTTGAATATGAGGTAACCCTCGATGTGAATAATGTCGTAGTTTTCCAGAATTTTCGTATCCACTTGGGCGGGTTGCATGGTTGCAGCTGCACCAAGGTAAGTGGCGAAGGTGCGTTCCGCATTGGGTGAGATGAATGTGATAGCTACACCTGTATCCTCTTTGGATTCAATGAGATGCGGTATTACACCGAAACGGTCACACTCCTCACGGAAACGATGTCCGAGGTCGTCGTTTCCGACTTTTCCGATATAGCCGGCGACAGAGCCGAGGCGGGCTAGTCCATGGATGGTGTTGGAGGTAGAGCCACCGGTGGCAATGGTCTGCGGCATCTCCGCGATGACCTCTAGAATCTCGCGTTTCCGCTGTGCATCAATCATTTCCATACCGCCTTTCTGCAATCCCAGGCGATTAAGAATCTTGTCGTTATCAATATGCACTAAAATGTCCACCAGTGCGTTGCCAATGCCTAATATTTTCTTCATAAATTCATTTGATTTTTAATACGAAAGGGCAAAAATACAAAAAATACTGTAATCTCAATCCAGAGAATTTGTTGTATGAATACTGTCGCAGTATTTTCTACATAATCTAAAGACAAATTACCAGAAATATAGACTTTGTTATCCCTCACCTCCATCCAAAATGGGTAACAGGGAACACTTTCACTACTTTTCACCACCTTGTACCACAACATATTGCCAAGAGTGTCAAATTTGGCCAAGAGGCTTGACCTGTTGGTCGAACCATAAACTTGGGGGTTGCTAATGAACATAAATGGAGACCCGTTAAATGTCAATTGTCCTGCCATTTGACCAAAGACGTATATATTACCTTCTTCGTCAAAGGAGGTCTTAACTATACTGTTGTAATAATCTGTCGGATTTCCACCTGTCCCGCTCCACCAATTCGCCCACTTCCACTCGCCCTGGGCGGAGGCGGTGAGGGTGACGAAAAGGGTGGCGAGGGCGGCCACGAAAAGGGAGAGGCGGTTTTTCATATTGTTGGGGTTTAAAGGGTTAGTAGTTAGTAGTTAGCAGGGAGCAGGGAGTCGGTGGATTTTATCGTATTATCGTCTTTCATCATTCTTAATTCATAATTGTTTAATCTCCTAACGAAAAAAGCTCGAATCGTTGCAAAAAAAGTGCGATTTTTTATGTTTTCGGGGGGTATAAGTAATTGATTTGTATATAGTTATAATGGGCAATTCTATTGAAAGAGGAGCTTGCGGCGTGCATCCCGCACGCGGGGGAGGGAAGTTGAAAAAATTATTGCAGTGATACAGTATTGGATTATTGGAATTATCTTTCCTAATATGATATTTTTTGTACTTTTGCATTTCAGTTTTTCCGTTACGGAAATTACGTAATGAATATTGAACATTTATAGTCTGAATATTATGAAGAAAAAGGTTGTAAATCCCTTTATATGCCAAGGTTACGAGAGTCCAGAGTACTTTTGCGACCGTATTGAAGAGACCGAAATTATGACTTCAACGCTCTATAATGGGCGCAATATTACGCTGATTTCTCCAAGAAGATTAGGCAAAACAGGGCTGATTTGGAATACCTTTCACCATATCAAATCCGAAAACAAGGACGCGATTTGCATCTACATTGACATCTTCCCTACCAAAAGCCAAAGCGAATTTGTGCGTATACTTGGTACGGCGGTGCTCAACGAAACGCTCTCTAAAAGCAAGATGTTGGGCAAGAAGATGTTGGAGATGCTCGGCTCCTTGAGACCGGTTCTTGGTGTGGATGCCCTCACCGGGATGCCGAATGTGACATTAAATGTGGATCCGACGCAATCGGAAATGACCATTCGGAACATTTTCACTTATCTCAACAAAATTCAGCGCGAAGTTTTCATCGCCATTGACGAGTTCCAGCAAATCAACGAATATCCGGAATCCGGAACAGAGGCGATGCTCCGGTCCTACATTCAGTTCTCGCATAACATCCATTTCGTCTTCTCGGGCAGCAAGAAACATATAATGTCCGAAATGTTCACCTCCCCGCAACGCCCTTTCTACCAAAGCACGGACATATTGAATCTCGCTCCTCTTAACGAAGAGACGTACTATCAGTTCGCCAACAACTTCTTTGAAACGAACAAAGGTGGACTGGACCGCGAGGTGTTTCGTGAGCTTTACGACACTTACGATGGCTATACTTGGTATGTCCAATCCGTTCTGAACAGATTGTACGAAAAATTCAGAATCGTTTCCAGTTCCGCCCAACTTCGGGAGACCATCTTAAATGTTGTAGAGAGTAAAAAACCTCAATATGAAAGTCTTGTGATGTTCCTCACCGACAACCAATTCTCATTGCTTCGGGCGGTAGCTAAGGAGAGGGTGGCCGAGCAGCCTATGGGCAAAGAGTTCATCAAGAAACACGGCCTGTCTGGATCCAGCAGCGTAAAAACCGCCCTGGACGTCCTATGCGAAAAGGAGTTGCTCTATCGTATGCCGGAAGGGTACATCGTTTATGATCGTTTCATGAACCAATGGCTGCAGCGAATCTGAAAACAATGACTATATCACGTCTAAGGGATTTCAATGGCTTGCTTAATGTTATGAAAACGGTCAGATTTTTGCTTTGCGCGATGGTGCAGTGGACGTGGGGGATTGTCCAGAACGCCATCGGGCTGCTTCTGTTCCTGGTGTTTCTTCCGAATCGGCATTTCCTCTTCCGATCGAGCGTGGTGACCTGTTGGAAAATCCCTTACAGCGCCGGATGCGGGATGTTCATCTTCCTGAACGACA